>ENA-UOTX01000600-UOTX01000600.1-compost-metagenome-genome-assembly--contig:-NODE-600-length-36277-cov-8.852155_pt1 | contig 36277 bp, 18 predicted proteins | sample MGYA00238143_ERZ746982 | MGnify/ENA primary metagenome ERZ746982 (study PRJEB28758, sample SAMN06268862) | compost metagenome | isolation source: single cell | place: USA: California, Emeryville, Joint... | reverse complement strand
TGCTGACAATCTTTTGTTACAGACTACCAATGCGAACCGATACTTCAATTTTATTCCTCTATGATCAATTGTAATTCATATACACCTTTACTTGATAAATTATAAGTAAATTCTAATATCTATTTTAACTCTTTCATCTTACAATTCATTTAAAAAATTATAAATTCGCTCGCTGTCAAGATTTATCAAAATATTCCCTTTTGCTCTAAATTTAAAATCTGTTCATTCATTCATCCATTCTTAATAAGCGCATCCGTAAGCGTTGAGCTAAAATTCCACTCTATGGTAATAATCAGATGGATTGATTCCTCAAGCTTAGCCCTGAATAACTAATGGATTCTTTCCATCCTCTATTCTTTACCTCACCAATAATAGAAATATTTCCGTATCTTAAATAGTACTAGAGCTCAATTATTGCTAAACAGAATGATTTTTAGATCATATAAATGCAAAAGCTGTACACCTCTCTTCACGATCGAATCATACACATTTTATTTGACAAAACCAAAAACACAACTCGAAAAACATCTACAAGCATTGTTACACAATGTGGAAACCTTCGCGCCCTTCTACTATTGCTACCATCAACTTATTGTGTAAAACCTCTTTGCTCGGGTAATTCGGCAGCTCAAGCTCAGAGTAGCAAGTATGGGCTACAGGGAGGTTTTCTGTGAAAAGTTGTTCGTTTTCCGGTCTTGTGATCGTAATCGGATTTTCTTTGAACCCACCTACCGCTACCTTTGGACTACCTATGAATAAAAGCGGTTGATAGCTGATCATTTTTGCGAAATGCGCTACCTGTGATGAAGAATATGAGCATAGAGAGCTCTTCTTGGCTAAACATATCGACGATCTCCCAGAACCATCTAACAATGTCTTCAGTCGGCTGGACTCTGTTGTATTTTGTATATTTCTTCAATTCCTCTTTGTTTATGAACTGCTTTCCAGAAATAATGGTCGAGAATTCGTAAGGCAAGAACATATCCAAATGCTTTTTGGGTATATGCGTCGTGAGGCCTTCTCTGATGTATTCGACAGCGTTTTTCACCTCATCGTAGAGTTGTAATTTTGCAACTCTGGTAATGAATTGCTTTTTATTTTTGTCGTCCAATTCAGTTTCTTCTCCGAAAATATTGATAGAGAACCGTTTATCCAACAACATGAACTGGTATTCATCCGTCAGCCCGACTCCTTCGATTGAGTTTGTCAGCATCCAGCGCAAGGAGCCGTAAAGATGTGAATCAAGCTCTTCGAGATCTTCAAGTGTTAATTTTCGGCCTAAAATAGACACAATTAATACATTATTCATTTAGTGAATAGTTACCCAAGAGCAGTTTAATGAGTGGCGTCGACAGCGAGATATCAAGGACTGTGTTCTCTTCGATTGTCTAGGGGATTGGCAAGAGTGACCATTAGCGAAAAAAAAGAAAAGAGCTTTACGAAGGCGAGAATGTAGCCGCAGAGTGTATAAAGATCTTTGGCACCTGGGATAATGAGCGAGTCTCTCGAAGGGAAAACGGCTGTTTTTTGTTCATTAAGCCTGAAAAGTCCAGTGGTTGGGTTGAACAGCATTTGTGCGACTAAAGAAAGCCATTCTTTCTTCAAACCACCTATGATGAGTTCAAAATTAGATTTAGATTCAGAGAGATTCTCCTTGCCTTGATCAATGCCAGGTTCATTGAAGAATTCGATATTCACCGACACTTTTCCTTTCTTACTGGCGTTTTTGATCCATCTCAGCCCTTCAATTGTATCATCGAGCAGCTTTTCTCTGCGAATAAGCAGTTCTAAACAAATTTTTTAATGTCGCATTTAGACACTAATAATTTACTTTGCTCGTCCATTTCTGAATCTTCATCATTTTCCTCATCAGAAAAATCAGGGTGAAGGTGATGATGGTGATCATCGCTATCAGAATCTGATGACTTGCTCTCTTCTTCCTCGTCATCACTACTGCTTTCTTCATCGTTATCCTCCTCCTCTTCATCTTCTTCGTTATCCTCTTCTTCATCATCTTCATCCTCTTCGTCCTCATCTTCTTCTTCCTCCTCTTCTTCCTCTTCCTCTTCGTCGCTAGGTTCTTGCTCATCAAAATCAGTTTCTTCGTCCTGCTCTTGTTCATGCTGGTCACCTTCTTCCAATCGTTTTCTAAGTTATAAAAATCATTATAACACCCATCAAAAAATAAAAATGTTACGTTAGTATGCTTCTCTTGTCTTCAATCGAGAGAATCCAGGGGCAATAATTGTAAATCATAGTCAAGAGCTGCTTCTCCATGCCCTGGGAATACTCCAGGAAGGCTTCGGACAAAAAGTGCTGGTTACGCTCGCCGAAGAGCTTTAAGAATTCAACGGAGAACATTTGATTCTTTTTCGCATGCTCTACCTCAAGGAAGTTTGCCTCGGCAAACGGTGATTCTTCAGCGTCCTTCTTCGTATTAATAACTTGAATAACGCAGTAGTTTAGCATCATAATCATCAAAATTTGCTTCAGCCAAGTAGCTTCTTTATAACTTTGCACTGTAAGCTGCGAGAGAGTATGTCCTAGTTCATCCAAGATGGCCATCCAATCGCTCTTCGGGTCCAATATCTTCGTCAGCTGTACTCGGATCTGTGCCTCAGGGCCCATGGATGTTGCCCTTCTCAGGACTTCCAAGAATAGCAAGTATATATCGGCGATCAAATCCAACCTTGCGGTATGAGTGACGAGTTTCTTATCAATGGCGTTTATCAAATTTCCAACGTCCTTCAGAGCCTTGCTTCCTTCCTTCTTTAAACTCATTATCAGTGCATCTAAACCTGGAGCTTGAGTCTCGTTTACGGAGTACAGCCCTCTCAGGATTGACAGGATGCCGGAGCTCATAAAATCAGGAAGTTCTAACGAAAAAAGTACGGTCACCAAACTGTTTGTAAATTCCACGGTTCTTTTGCTGTCAACCAGAGGCAAGTGTCTTGATATCAAACTCACAGTGCTTAACCATTTCCTGCATAAAAAGTGGAACTCAGTGGCTCCAGGAATCTCCAACAACTTGAAGAATCGCTCGAGGAAATTTGCACCAGCGATTTCAGAAACAAAGATGTTTTTAAAGAGCAATTTATTATAGTAATTGACGAAATCGAGCAGTCTAGACAGCCGCAGCGTGTCTTGGTTTGTTATAAGGATCAACTTGTTCTTCTTCAAGCCCACAATCTTCGTGATGAGAGTCTCTAACGATTGAATAATCGCTTCAACGATTCGTTTTTCGTTGCTTGGATTGTGCATGAGGAAAATCACAAAATCATACAATATTTGAGCATTTCTCCATTGAAGTCTCCTCTGCGTTTTCTTCACTTTGTCAAGATCAGGGTCTATGGTGTCTGGCTTATCCGATAGTCCTAGCCCATTCGCAGCTCCGAGCTGAACTATCACTTCTTGAACTTGCTTGTCTGAAAGGAGCGCATCGGACACGATATGCTGATGAGTGTTATCGAAATTGAGCGAACTTTCCTGAATAAGTTTGTCTAATTCAATCGCTCCTTTAAGGGTATTAGCTTTCTTCAAAGCCTGATAGATTGGCGTGTTGACCAGGATAGTATTGGTTGTATATTCATTCGAATGGCCCTTCTCCCCGTGTTTTGAATGCTTATTATAGCCACTTTCGTCTTGATCCTCGTCACCATCATCATCTTCTTTTCCCTCTTCATCATCACCATCGTCACCGTCGTCTTCGTCTGATCCAACGTTTGAACCGGATTCCCAATCCTCTTCATTGTCATCTCCATGATCAGATTTTGCATCTTTTCCAGATTCTTTGTCCTCTTCCTCCTCTTCTTCGTCATCCACACTTTCCCACTCGTCTTTATCGGCATCATCTTCTGGCAATTTTTTCGAAGCCACTTCCTCCTTGGGCTGTTCAACTTTGCGTTCTTCAGGTAAAGCCTCGGATTTTTTGTTGTCTTTCTTCACTTCTTCATCTGAAAACAGATTGATTTCTTCTTCTTGCTTTGACTCTTTCTTCTCTTCTTCGTAATCTCTTAGTGTTGGATCTTTTGGCACTACAATAACATGATTTATCTTGCTCATGACTTCTTGAAGCGTGATGGGTTTGTTTCCCATTTTATAATCTGCACTGGTCGCATTTTTCGCATAATTCGCCAATTTCTTCTTAACTTCCACGCTGTAGGCCCTCCATTTCTCATTTAATAGAGTCTCGAACTCCTCATCCAGCAACCCGAGAACGAAATAGAGCTCCTTTTTATTAAATTCCTGTCTAATAGCCTCCTCTAGCACCTGCTGAGTGAATAAAGTTGGATTTTTGGATAATTTCAAACGAGGAAGTTCTTTCAATGATGCTAATTCAAGCCTGTGGAACAGACGCTTTCTTATGTGGTCTCGTATCTGAAGGAAAAATCGACAGAATTTCTGTTGGTTTCTGATGATCGTAGTTTCTTGAGTCAGCTGGGACTTATCGTGGGATTTTCCTTTTTCTGCATCTTTTCCAGCTCCTTTGCCAGCGGTTTTGTTTCCTTCTTTCGCTTCTTGGGTGCTTTTTCCAAAGAATCTTTGAAGAAGTCTATCACAGCATATTATTTCGCGAATAAAAATTGAAATATCTTACTCTTTAAGCTTATTGGCATCTGTTGAATCCGCCAGAGGCAGCGCCTTATCAATGAAATCATCGATTTCGAAGTCTGTCTGGTCTTTGATGAAGAGATGCTTTTTCAAGCTTTTATTCCATTCGCGAAAGACTTTATATGATTCCTTTATTCTTTTGTAAAAGGCTGAATTTGGCTCAGCCTTTTGGAGGAGGTCGATCACTGCGTTGTAGATATCTTTTTTAATTTCTTTTTCGCTGTCGATTGTGTATCCTAGATACTTCAAATCAAATTTTTTAGGAGTCTCATTGCTCTTTTCAAGCTTAATCTGTCCTCCTATGAAAATTATTCAAATCAGCCACCAAATCAAAGAAAGAGCATCTCTTTTACCTTTCGACTCTTCGAACATGATAGGATCAGTGCCTTTCTTCATAACGATGTTGATTTCTTCTTCTTTGCTTTTGAGGGTTTCAGAGAAAATGTCTTTAAAACCAATAGATTGCTCAAGCGGTCGGCTTTCTTCGGATATTGGTTCCGTGCTTCGTTTAAATGATATATATGTAAGCAGGTTGTCTAATTGGTAATATTTCAGCGGTTTTTTATCGGCATCCGAGCTTTTGAACGCTTTTTCTGAAAGCGCTCTGATAAAATCTTTGCATATGTCAACCAAGCTCTGCATTCTCGCATGCTTATACATCATTACAGTGTTATTAGCAACCGTCCTCGAATCCAGCTGATACTTGAGGAATAGAGAGGTTGGGAAATAGCTCTTTGATTTTAAGATGGGGAAAGGCTTTTTGACCTTTGGTTGAAGCTCCGTCAGGTGTCCCAAGATTATTGAGAGGAAGTTAAGAATCCATTCCCTCTGTGTGACGTCATTTTTTGTCATGATCCAAAGCACCAGATTTTCAAGTTGCTCGACGAGTTTCTCCCAGCAAAATTCTTCGACCGAAATGCACTCGTTTCTGTACCAAACTGGAATAGTGAAATCCCTTTCCACGTTGCAGGCGAAGAAGAGAAAATGATTCGAAAGTGGGTAGCTCAAGGGCAGAATTTCTGTGATATAGAACAAAAAGAACGAGATTTCGTTGAGTTCGGTTGGTAGAGCTTGCGAAAGAGGATTGTTTCTTGGATTTTGCACTTTCAGCTTCATTAAGTAAGGAATGACTTCAGGATGGAGTGTGGTGATCGAAGAGATAAGTAAGAGAATGGATAACAGTTGGCCCTCATATTTGGAAGAGTTTTCTGTTTGATTGATAAGGTTGTTGGCGTTCTCAATTACTTTTTGAACCAAAATGTCCAGAATCTGCTTATTCGTCTGGGGATAATTCTCCGCGAGATAACTAAAGCTGTCAAAGGAACCATTTTCAGTCTTCACCACAGTAAATTCTAATGGTTGGAATTAGTAAATCATTATAAAATCAAGAAATTTTGAAAAAAGAAGCATTACCTTTATTTTTTCCAGCTTCTTTAATGCGGTGAAGAATACGATCCGCTTCCTCTCCTTGAGAATCTCCATTTATTTGCTTAAGTAACTCATCCACTCGTTCGAGCTCTTGAGAATGGTTGTTGAGTAAGAATTTTAGATATTGATTTGAACTCGTGATCTCCTTTTGCCTTTCGATCGTTTTCGGTGAAATAAACAAACTTTTTAAGTAGAGTTGCGTGACTTCGCTCATGATCGGCGTTGAAGAAAAGGCGTAATTAAAGCAATGGATAATCGGCCGGACCTGATTAATATTCTCATCGAAGTTGGTGTCCAACTGGATGACGACAAACAGATCTTCCAGGAAATCTTCGGATCGGAGAATTTCGACTTCCTTTGGAAGAACTGAAAGGATAAGCTGTAATAGTCCCATCCCGAAGAAAATGGCATCACCTGACAGTGCTTTATCGTTCAGTATAGAATTCTCGTCGAGATGCCTTGGTGATAGCCGCAATTGAGAGCTCAGCACTTTGAAATATAGTTTGATGGCTTTGATCATTCCACCCAAAGTCTCCTCTTGCGCTTCTCCATGAATTTTCTCGTGGAAACCTGTCTCCATATTGACAAAATATTCGTGCATGACTGAATGGAATTGACAGTTATTTAAAATTTCAAGGTTTTTCTCGTCTTGGACTACACTGAGTTGAATTCCATTCAGAAATTTCGTAAATGAAGATTCAGAGACAAGCTCATTTAAAGATTTTGCTTCCCAAACCAAATCTTTTGCTTTGAAATACTGGCAGAAATGGACCAATTTTTTCATGTTTGCGTCTAGTCCTTCCAAGGGGTGTGCTGATGGCTCACTTTCAAGGGATTTTTCAAATTTCTCCATCTCTGCAGCAAAATTTTTCCAATGTCCTCTCAAAATACCTTTATGAGATTGTAGTATCTGTGTGACGTCAGGGAACACACAAGGGATGTATTTAAGCACTCCAGCTATTTTCGCTGAAAGGCTGCTGGGATCAATTTCTTTCATTTCTACTTTTTGGGCCTCTTTCTCGGATTTTTTTGTGGTTTTGGTTTTCTTCTTAGGGAAGGATCTAGGTTTCCTTTTATTCTTTTTATGAGCACCTCTGGAATGTTTCTTCTTTTGGTCCTCGTCGTCTGACTCTCCAGACTCATCCACTGCTTTTTCGCTGCTTGTTACCTTCAAGGCTAAAGCCAGAATTTTATCCATAGTGGCGAAATACAGCCTGCTTTGATAGAAGGCAGTGGTGGTAACCAACATTTCCCAGTTGACAGTTTTCAGGTAGTCCTCGAAAAATGATCTTATGACTTGACTCTGGTCTCCAAGAGCAAAGACTTGCTGCCCTTCACTGGTATCAATGTACTCCCCAAGCTTCTCGAGAACTGAAATCAACTTGAGTCTTGCATTAGGGAGCACTTTCATCATATAATTGTAGTTATTGATGTCTGCAATGTACTCAAGGCAAGGCGTTAAGTATGAATCAAGTAGCAATGACAAATGATTTGCAATAGGGGTGAGGTTCATGAATCGAGTGGCAGAATCCTTTTTTAGTAAGACTTCTAATATCACCAATGCTTTCATGAATCGATAAGGACCTCTCTCGCCAGCAATTTCCCCTACCTCGACGAAATCGAAGGAAATCGTCTCCTCACTGAGAAATCCTAAATACATTTCATAATTTCGAGTGAATCTGCGACGCCTTTTGTTTTCGCCTTCAGGTTTTGGAGAAATCTCTTGGAGATACACAATCTCGAAATATAACCGGTAAAACAAGGCGTCTTCTTTTGGATTAGGTTGAAAAGGAGCTCTTTCAAGGGACGAGAAAAAATATTTCATCATTTTCAATAAATGCATCTTCTCGAGACCGAGCTGGTTTTCCTTTGATTTGAAGAATTCGACGACTTCTGGAGAAAATTTCGAGGTTTTGGGGAGATTTTCATTGTAATCAATGAACCATTTCTTTATTTCGCTTTCTCTTTGAGTGTCATCCTCAATTGATAAAAACGCTTGGTCGATAGCGTTTGCAATGAGACTTCTCATGTAGTTCTTGGCTGGATTATTGAGAGAGCCTGACTCCCATTCCGCAATAAAGTCCCAGTATTCGATATAGTCGCTCTGTGGAATAAGCACAAAACTGGACAGTTTCAAAAACACGCACCAAATGAACTGCGAGTTCTGCTGCAATTGCTTCATACTTTCAGACGGAATCATCGCGAGAGCAACTTTCATTAACTTTGACAGATTGAACAGCTTTGAATATTCCCTTAGAAGGTTTATTTGAATCTCTTGGTTCTTCTCGTGTTTCACAAATTGCTTGATATTGAGGTTGATCCCTTCAAACGACTCTTGGAGATACTTGAAAAGAGAAGAGAGACCTAGGAAATAAGACTTTCGGTCCTCGAAGTTCCCTGACTGGAGCAAGGCTGTGAAGAATTCCTTATAGATAGAGCAGAGGTCGTCCTCTAATTGATTCGCCATGAAGCCTGGGGTATAGAAGTTCTCATAATCTTGCAAGAGTTCATGATAGAATTTCTTCATTAATCCTGACATCATCAGCGCTTCCTTCCTCTCATCCATGTATTGTCCTAATTCGAGGACGTTATACATGGTTTCGTGGATGTTCTTGTTGATTTTGGTATGTTGAGCCAATAGATTGAAACAGGAGGAAATAGAGGAATTATTGAGTAGGACAGTCCCATTGTTCAAGTTGCAGGAATGCTGGAAACTTAGCATCAAACTGACATACCTCTGAACTGCGTGCTCTCGTAAGGGGTATAGCTCTTCATTTGTAGGTTTCATGGCTTCCAGTTGACTTAAAAGGTTTGCTCCGGATAATATTTCGGAGAAATATAGGTGATTGTCATCGTCAATGAACACCTCTTCAGCGTACTTATCAAACACGTCGTAGACACCGTCGATCAAGAATCTGAATACTGTGCTAAACAAAGGAAAATTGGACTTATCTCCGATGATCTGCTCCATCTTATCATCCTGGAAAGCTAATAAAATCCACTCTTCAAGCTTCTTGAAAAGATCGCATAGGATTTTCGTATGATGAAAGTCTTTATTCTTGAGAATAAACGAGAAAAGAAGCATGATTCTCGCGTAAATATGGACTGAGAGGTAGTTTTTGTGGAAATCGATGTTGACGACCAAGTTCTTCATGCTATCAAGCAGAGAGAGTATCTTATCCAAATATCTCTTATCAAATCTGTGGGAGAGGTTGCCATAGCCATCCTGGTCTTGCTTATCAAGGAGCTTCATGTCCTGGAAAATCGCGAGGTTGCCTATTGTGCGATACAGCAACCTATCCGCGTTCATCTTCCCGTTAATAAGGTTCAAGCGGATGAGGTATTGAGTTTCGTCGGTGAACGCCTCAAAGTTGATACTGTTAATCGCGACACATTGGTCAAATATCTCGTTAATTAGCGGCTTCTCGCTTCCCTTTGTTTCAAACATCGCATCAACTAAAGCAATTTTTTCTTGATGACTGTAAACACCTTGCAGTTTCACAATCTGCGAGTAAGAGACCGAAATTTCTTTTGCTGCGAAAAGAAACTCTTCATAGGTGTCGACATCCTCCTTTTTTTTGATGTTCTGGAGTCCTTTTTGGATGAGAATTAAACCGTAAGGGTCTAACAAGGGAATCTCGAGTTGCTTCAGCCGGCCGTCAAGCAGATTAAGCTCCTCTCGAACCAAAGGCGCGTCCATTAAGATTGGTGCTGAGGTAAATTAGTCAATTTAAATTTTATGGGCAATATTACCTGCGAGGATCTGGCAAGATACGAAAAAGGAAATTTTATGCTCAGTAGTCGCTCCTTTTGACCAAAGGAACTTAGTGATGAATATTTCGCCGAACTTTCGATACCATAATGGGGTGTCATCAAATGTTTGCGATAATTGCGATTCAAGTTCGAGTAATTGTTCTTCTGATTGCATTTTATGGATTTCAGGGCAAAGTTCAATTCTCTTCATGAATAATTCCCAGTCTTTTCCTTCGAGGAATCTTTCAAGAAGATAGATGCTGAAACCCAGGTCTGAGAATAGCTCGACGAAAGGAGAAATGAAATAGAATACGCGAATAAACTCATTTTTATTCATTCCTGCACGTCTAAATTCGCTGTCGTAAGCTAGAACCGCGAACAATTCAAGTATTTTGGCCAGAATTACAGGAGTGTGTGTTAAATGCCTGAGAATCGAGGGGAATCTATCGAGAGTATTATAGATCATTCTGCCTGTGAATAGTTCCACGAAATATTGGTTTATTCCGAGGATTCGGTAGAGAATGAAGTCTTCTTCATTGATAGCATAAGAGATTGGTTTTGGGATCGCCTTAGGGTTGGAAGCAGCGTAGTTGGCACCTCTCTTTGCGACTAATGCATCGATTTTGTTTAATAAGTGATAGAACATGATCAATTCGTGGCGGTAGTTGTAATAGTCCAACGATCTGAAGAAATGCGAGCAGATGACTTCAACGTCTTTGATAAAGTCTTTGTCTGATATGTCCTCTTTCATACAGAGCTCGCCTATTTTAAGGGCTTCTTCCTATATGGCAAATTGAGAGAAATGAGTGTGAGGACGAGGGTTTTTGGATATTGCTAATAGAAAATTACAGTGAGTTTATGCCGGGAGAGGTAATTCAAGAAATGCTTTTCTTCAATTTTCATGATAGAGGTTGTTTCTCTTGTATTTTCGACTTTTCTGTCTACTGTTTATTCTGAGTGTCTTTGTACTTTTAAATCAGATACAATAATTTAATTCCTTTTTGGCAATCGATTTAAGAAAGAAAATTCGCGAATCTGATGAGAGTTAATGCTAATCTGGTGCTTCTCGGTCTTATTTATTGAAGTCAAGAATCAGCATTTAAAACTTTTACGAATGACATTGCTGAAGGTACATGAATTTGATAGGAAAAATGCTAGCAAAGTGCATTCTGTGAAAAATTTATGGGATCTTCAAACAAGAAGACGGAATGTTTCTTAAATCCTTAGAGAAAGGTATAGCAAAATGGCTTGAAAAGTTTACTGTGTGGTTTCCTGATTGAAGTACCCCAAATGTAAAAGTAGGATTGTCAGAACTGAAACAATTTTGTTGAATTGGTTTCGGAAGACTATCATAAACAATCTTCTTATATAATCTTTGGAATCAAAAATATCTGCAAATCCATTGTTAAATAACTCGTTGATTAGCGCAATAGAGAATTCCTTAACTAACCTTTGTTATCGGTGGAAATAGAAATCATATCAACATGTTGTATTTTTTCCCTTAGCAACAGAGATGGAGAAAGAAAAAAATTCATGACTCTTCATTTTTCATGGAGCAAAGCTGACTTTTTGAGTTGTGTATGTAATAAGGTAGTTAAAAATATATTGAAAGGGCAATGCAAACAATAATGCTGGGAATAAACCATGATACCTTTTTGTAAATCTGATGGAGGATTGTAGAGAGTGCTTCAGTAGGAAAGGAAAAATTTTCTGTGCTGATTATATTAATGATCAAAGGAATCACTTTGATAATATTTCGTTGGCGAACAGATTGTTGGGGTTCTCAATTTCGACGAATTTTTAAGTCTGATATGCAAACTCAAGATTTATTTGGTATATCGAAATCTACAAGGATTCGATTAATAGATTGAAGGAAGATTCTATCTGGAGAGGATCGAGCCTTGCTATTTCCGAGAGCAGGTGATTTAATCAAGGTATCTTCTCATCTCGTATACTATTATGACTGAAAGTCTTAGCTGATTTCATTTATGGATGGCGAAAGTATTCGTGTGAACAAATCGTGCGAGATTCAGAACCTTGAAAATAAAAAAAAAAAGAGAGCAAGAATATTATTAGTATCTTCAAAAAACCTGAAGAATGGGATTCTCTAGCACTTGTACTTAGAAGCCAACTCGTATCCAGACAGATCTAGAAATTTTTATTAACTATTAAAATACCAGTAGATTTCTATTATTCGATTGGAAGAAAACTGGGGCAGCATGATAATTTAAATTTGAATATTCCCGGGAAAAGAGTGTAAAAACTAGTGTGTCTGCTACTAGACTCTGAAGAGAAAATCTTACAATCCACGAGAATTTAGGAGAAATGGATGATTATAAACCCTTTGAAAATGAATTTTTTCAGGATGACTGGGGAATTCGCATATGGGAACGTCGGCACGCTAAAATCTGCCAAACCTTAGACAAATGGAAGGTTAAATCGGTTTGCGATATCGGTTGTAACGATGGAAAGCTGCTCCAAAAGCTCAAAAGGTCTCTGACACTGGAACACATTATCGGGTTAGACATTGATGAAAAAATATTACAAAACGAGGCTGTGCCTCGCTGTCGAATCGACATTGAAGATAAAATCAATGCTAAGGAAAGAACCTCTCCTCTGAAAATCGAGATATTTTGCGGTGATATCCTCCGTGAATGTAAGGAGCTCAAAGAGAGACAAGTCGACGCTCTTGTGCTGGTAGAGCTTATCGAGCACATTGACATCAATAGTCTGCCTCTGCTTGAGAAAAACCTCTTCAATGAGCTTCGGGCTCGGATCATCGTGATTACAACTCCAAACTACGATTTCAATTCTTTTTTTCATCCAGGCCAGCCCTCTCCTCCATTTCGACATCCTGATCATAGATTTGAGATGACTCAAAAAGAATTTGAGAGCTGGAGTAAGCGAGTCTCTGAGCTCTATGGGTATGAGTATGAGATAGATGGAATAGGAGTACATAAGTCGAAAGATATGTCAAGAGGATATTGCTCGCAAATGGTCGTGTTTAACCGAATCAGTCAGAGGCGGAAGAGGAGTCAAATGCAGATCGACATCAAACTTGAACAGCAGCAGTTGGTGAAATTATTTGAAGAAACGATTGGCTGTTTGAAGTTTGAGGAAAAACTTGTTGAAGCCCTTCGTAGATGCTATTATGCTGAGTGTATTGGAAAGAAAAAGGTGTGCAAAAATGACAATACAAATGATGAAGAGTCGCAAGAACGTACCAAGTTCGTGGATGATTTTATTGACAAATATTACAAGGAACCAGGTACTGAGTATATTGAGTTGAGTTCACTGGTGAAAAAGGATGCCAAATTGAAGTCTTTGTTGGGAGAGTCTGATCTCGGGAGCTGGATAAAACGAGTCAAGGACTTAGATCCAGAGTTGGACTTTAAGCAATCACCACTAAGAATAAAGTATGGAGGAGCTGATGAAGTTGCCGTCAGTGAGATAAGAGAGTAGCATGGAATTTAGTATGTGATAATTCGCTTTTTATGCAGTTGCTGTACTATGATTTAATTCATTAGAATGAATTTGACTTGATTACTACTTCTGAATACAATAATTGATACATCCCTCTGGAAATGTACTGCAAAATTATTGCTTGAGATTGCCAGTAACAGATAATAGCAATTTCATTTATTTTATTTTCATCGAGATTACTTTTTCAGCAAATCTAGAATATTGATTGTCAAAAAACCTCAATGGCGCCTTTCTTCTTTACTAGGGTTCTTGTAAAAGACAGTATAAAATACAAAAATACAGAAATGATATTGCTAATATTGTTGAAATTCTTTGAGACCCTATGTTGAAAAAGATACGTCTCACCCAAAATCAACTCGATTTCCACTATTTTAAAGATATTTTTTAGGAAAGCTTTCCCTTTGAAAAATTGAATCTGCGAAACGGATATAAAGAGGAATTTTGAGAGAAATCGATACCAAATTAAATGCAAATATATATACGATGACCAACATTCGAAAAGAAACCTTTAACCTCACCACTTTAAACTGGGTTACAACGACTATAAAAGAAGCTGGGTCTCATCAATCACGCATTTTTATCTTGCATTTAACAAGCAACTCTATGTCTCAGAGCTGAATTTTTCTCTATTTTCAAATGATTTTTCCCACTCGTTTTGATTGGATATCCCAATAATAAAATCACCTTGGTATCCCACTTAAATAAATTATAATACAAACATTGGATTTGCCACCTAAATAATCAATTTCTAATGCAAATGTAATTCTTTTCCCCTTTCGCAACCTAACGAGCTCCACCTTCAGCAAATCCCACGAGGTCATCTCAAATGCAGAATTACTTGCAATCTTAGAGCGTAAATTCAAGCCTCCTCTTGCTGAATTCCATGAAAAGCTCTTGGATGATAAAAATCAAAAAAGACAGCGTCAAGTAACCGCCAATGACTAAACCCTCATCCCCAAATCACAGTTAATAGGCTATTTAAAAGAGAACGAAGATGCAGCAACGGCTGACAAATGCAAAGAGGTTAACGCTGCTCTCGAGCCATTCAATCTATTCAAAGGCGAAAAAATGCAAATCGTGAATCTCATGCCGAAAACAAAACTTGAGCTTATGCTTGTAAATAGCTATTATAGACTCTATTGAGCATATTATGATGCAATTAGATCATAGACAATTGGCAGGCCAGATACAAGGAAGAAGAATTGGAGGATATGTTGCAGAAAATAAACCCAGCGACAACGATCCCAAAGAAGAGCGAGAAAAAGGAGGTACCAAACAAAATAGACACACCAAGCAAAAAGGAAACTGCAAGCAAAAAGGAAGCAGCCAGTAAAAAAGAGACAGCGAACAAAGAAGAGGCCGCAGAAAAGAAAGAGAAAGGTGAGAAGAAGGAGACTAGTCGAAGTAGAAGCAAGAAGAAAAATGAAGCAGATGACGTGAAAATGGTAGTAGAGGAGGAGGAGCCCAAAAAAGGGAAGAAGAAAGGAGGAAAACAGGTGCAAGAAAAAATGGAAGAAGAAAAGAATGGTGAAGCAACAGCAAAAACTAGCAGCAAGAAGAAGAAAAAATGAGTTAAATAACCTGACGCATGTAGGATTCAACATTTGGTGTATTGACAACATAAATAATCATTAAACTTGGTGCAATTTGTCATTTTTACTGTGAAGCAGACTTATTTTTGGTCACTGTCGACAACATTTGCGATTCTCTAATCTGGAAATTTAGCTCTAACAATTTCGACAATTTTATTGAATCATCTTTTCGATTCGTTCTCATCAGAAGAGAAAAGTATTATCATACTTTAAGTATTATTCATATAGAGTAGAGCGTGAAGCTGACTTTTATTATATTCTGCTTACGATTTAATGAAGAAGATCACGAAATCTAAAGTGATTCAATAAAAATGAAAATATGAGTTTGTTCACAATTAACCAAAAATAACTGAATAATAGATAATATCTTTCGAAAAAGATGACACTCTGAAAACTATTTACATATTGGAGCGTCATTATATTACATATTTAAAACAAATTTATATCCAAAACTCCTTTTATTAAAAAAAAAATATAATTAGTGATCATGATATAGATGCCAATATCCTTTCAACAAGTCCATTTGTTTTCCAAAGAGAGGTCCAGTTAGACTCTCTTCTATCGTTTTGATCCAAATGCCTAGGTCCTTTATCGATTTCACCACAGAAGTTCCCTTTTCAAGCAATGCTGTCGTCACTTCATGCCATTGATACAGCCCATATTGCTCCACATATTTCTTTATAATATCTAACCTTTCTACGCTCTTAAAACCTGCAATGCGCAGATTCTCGCTATCGGACAGAAAATCAATCGCCTCTAAGGCATCAGCCAGCCTTATATTATATCTCACCAGCTTCTGATGCATCTTATGGTCAGAGATTCGCATCTCACGCACATTCTCAGCCAATGTCCACAGCTTCGGCGTTATCTTATCAACTGGATCCGTTCTATCGACTGTGAAGAACCGCTCATTGAGAAAACAAGTGTTTATGTGTTGCACGCATTGCTTTACCAGAGAAACCTTCGATTCCTTAGCTTTAATAAATTTCTCTTGTAAGCTCGCTGCAAACTCCTCCATACGTTCAAAAATGCCTTCGTAGCCAAGTTGGAAAGTTTTTCGGTCGATTCTCAAGTCTTTTACTACAGGAGCAAACTCCTTGATACTTTTCAACCAGTCTTCTCGTTGCAGGAGGACGCGACCATCAAACTGTGCCTCTATCATCGCATCGAACTCTCTCATTTCTGCCATCTTTTTCAGGAGGCTGGCGACCCATTTCTGACTTCTGAGTAAAAACTCCAGTATGTCATCCATCACAATGGCTTTTAGATCGATAACCGAGATTTCCTCCTCTACAATAATCAGATTTTTTATTGCGTCGTAGTTCTTTTTAACTTCTTTGGCAATTTTCGAGAGATTTAAATCGAATTCCTCAAGCTCTTTGGTCAGCGATGGCAAATCAATTGGCTTCGTGAACAATTTCTCCATTCCGAGGAGATAATCTCTGCCCTGCTCATAAAACCTGCCGAAAAGCAGGAATATCTTATCGAGCTCCAGCAACAGCGCATGCCGACGGGTAAGCTGCTCCTTGATAACGACTCTTCCTATGATTTCTTCCAGTTGCAGATAATTCTCAAGATGCTGGATGTAATTGGCGCATTTCAGACGGTATTTATGGACATTTTCGATGTTCACGGATTTCAAGTTCTTGTACTTGAATTGAGCAAGTTCCACACAAATAAAATCCCGATGGACGATTTGAATGAAATCTTGCATTGTCTGCATTTCACTATGCAACTTCTTATAAACTCGGACTTCTTTCGCAGTGACTCCTTCAATAAAACCGCGGATCGCCGCTACGATGTTACATTTATGCGAGAGCTGCAGATCAAGGCCTTGTAGCCGGTTCGTCAGGTCCTCTTCGAGAGTTTGCAACGATTGAGACGCAATGCCGATGAGAGCTGTTAAGTTTTTGGAGTTTATATCTCTGGCTCTCTCAAGTTCGTGAGCGATACTGTGATATCTCTCGAGAATAATTCTCAAGAACTCCAAAAACTCATCCAAAATTTTAATAATCACATCCAGGAACTCCTCAAAAGCTTGTGTTACTCTTCCCTTGCCTCTCTGAGCCTTCAGTCTCAGTTTTCCCATGAACTCCTCAAAATCATTGATGAAGTCTAAGATGTCAGTTCTTTCCTTACGAATTCTTGGAGTGAGTGTCTCTGAAAGCAGTTTATTTGAGATGACTTTTCCCGCTTCGAAAAACGCGATACAAACTTCAATAGAATTTAAAATCAGCTGTTGGTTGCTAATAAAATCGTCAATTTTTCTCTTGACTACAGGAGCCAGGTTCGGATTCTCTCTGAATTCCATGAGCGTCGCATAAACAGGACTCATTCGGTCCCAAATTAACTTGGCTTTATCGTGGCTTTCAGTACATTTGTCCAGCATGTTCAAATAGACATAAGGTATGGAGATCGGCTCAAATTCCTCACAAAAGAACGTTATATTGAGTTTGACCATTTTAAAGTGGATGGGAAGACCCTCGAGTATGGTTTTTTCAGCGTCGCTCATTTCCTTCAAGCGATTGAAAATATTTGCGAAAGTTTTATCGCGTCTCACGGACTCTTCGAATGGGGTCTCAAAAAAGCTCTTTGAAGCGCTGGTCAAATCGAATTTAAGGTTATTAATCAGATTTTCGTAGTCATCCGGATTGGCGTCATATGCAACAGCGAAATCAAAGTAGAAGGATGAGCACTTCTCGCGGAATTCGAAGAGACGCTTTATCAGTTGTCGTAGAGAAACCAATAGAAGCAAAATCTTCTTGCAAGTTTCGTGTAGGTTTCCTTGAATCGAGATCGGTGAGCCGGCGATAAGCTCTTTCTCTCTAATCTCTTGATTGAGATCGTCTTTAAGGACCGCAATTTTCTCACAGACGTTGTTTAAATTCACATCTTCCAAAATTTTGTTGAGATTTGCTGAGTTTAGCAAAGCACCTGTGTTGATAAGCTTTAAAGCGGTTTCCATTCGATTTAGATTCGCGCTGATGATTTTGAGACGGTCTTCTGGCTTCGGGATCAAGGCAACCGATTGCGGATATTTTTTCATCGAGAAGTCTTGAATGCTTTCCTGCAATTTAGATAATTCGGATTTGTAGCCTTGGACTTGGGATTCATAGTCTTCATAGGAATCAAAATCGAGACACTTTTCCTTAAGCAGACATTGCTCAATGAATTTGTCAAAGCTCGCCTCTACCGAAGCAATCTCTTCAAGTTTTTTATTATAGCTCAGAACAATTAAATCTCGCGCTTGAGACAGCACCGCCCGAAGGCATTGTTGACTCTCTTCTAACCTTTGGAGCAAGATTTTAATCGTGAAGAGAGGATTTGTGAGCAGATTCGTGAAAAATGAGAACCCTTTATAATACTGAATTTCTTTCGCGAGCGTCTTTATCTTGGAAGATGCAGCTCCTAGCTCCTTGGAGTGTTCTTCAGCCTCTTCAATTATTTTAGCTGTCACCAAGTCACCGTGTCTGACACTTGTCTCCAGTTTCTCAACTGACTCTTTTGCATTATCGATTGCTTCGAACGCTTGCTCAATCTTCTTATTAGTATCTTCATCGATCTGCGGCAGCTTGAGGACTAGATGTGCTCCTCGAAGCAGATTATTTGCTCTTGTGCACAGCACTGCAAGGAAGTCGACAAGGATGGTTTCATTTGAATCTTTGTATATGGGAAGCGAGCGCGCTATTTGCTGAGCAATAAACACGATGGCCTCTCTATCAGCTGCTAATTTCACTTTCATTTCTTCTAGTTTGCTTTCGTAAGATTTTCTGAGGTCCTTGTCTCTCAGATCGAGAGGGTTGGCAGCCTTTTTGAAATCTTGAATCGAAAACAACGTGTCTATGGAGGACGCGATGAGATTTTTGAGCGAGGAGATTTTTAAAATATTCGTTTGAAGAGTGTTTTCGAAAATCTGAAGCTGCTCCTTCGTAACATCTTGGTAAGCTTTACCCTTGATCTTATAGCTTCTCAGCAGCCCCAGGCAAGTATCATTCAAATAGTCCACACAAGCACTTGATTGTATGTGGATCATCTTGCTGTTGTGAAAGGCCTCTCGTCTTTTGGGAAAAGTGTCTAGTTCTTTTAAAAACACCTTAAAATCTTTGACATTTCTCAAAAATTGTGATTCCAATTTATCCAACGCAGAGGTAAAAAACAGCTGCAGGTCTTTATGCGCGCTTCTATATTCACATTCTTCCTGACTCTCTTGCTCAGGCACAATATCCTCACCAGAAGTGGTATTAGGAAACTTAAAATGTTCTTGCGAAATACCACGAGAGTATTTATCAGCCTGCAAATCCTGAGAAGCCTCCGTTGCGAAATACGTCGGCGAGGCCAGTCTTCCACCACCACGATGTATTATTAGAGAGTCAGGAGAGGTAGGCATCCAGAGAGACTTCCCTAATTTGCGATTATCCTCAGGATTCAGAGGAGTATTTGAGATCGTACTCATCCGAGGCAATGTGGCGAGTTGATGCATAATCTCCTGATACCCAGTGTTATCCCCAGACTCATGTGTGCCTCTAAGCGTCGAGTTGACATTGGTATTCGAGTTAGTGTTAGTATTAGTCTTAGGAATCTCCTGCATCGACTTCCCAAAGATACTCGACACAGTTTTTCGGTGTCGCGATGAGTATAGTCTCAAGCTTTTATCGAGAAAATCTCTTCTTTCTTCTTGTAGTCTAAGGACATCTTCCTTAATGACCTCAGTCTTATTTATTAAGTCAGCGACACTTCCTTTCCGGCTGTTGAAATTTACAGGGGTAATCGTCACATTAAGCGTGTTACGGTCAAAGTCATTCTTCACAGAGAGTATTTCAGGCTGCACTGGTGGGTCCTCAATCTCCAATGAACTTCTTCCCATTGAGGAGACCGATCCAGCCTTGATTTTCCTTATTTGATCGACTAAGAGCTCTTGTTTAGAGAATATCTCATTCAGTCGGCTCTCGATTAAATTCTGAAACATTCTTAACCTCTCTCTATTGGCATCTTTGGTTGGAGTTCTTTCTACGTATTCTATCTCTTTAGTGAAAGCTAGGATGAATTCGTGTAGGTTCTTTTGTTCCGTATTGATTTCCTCCCGAGCTTTCCGCATATAGTTTGCTGTTTTATAGAAATCTCGAATACAGTGGTTGAATTCCTCAAGTTTTTTAACATGCTGCTGTTGTGATTGTTGTGATTGCTGCTCCTTTTTTTGTGAATGAGACAGCCGTGGAGCAAAATCCATGCTCATTTTTTTCCTCGGAAAGTCTTCCAATGAGTCTAACCGATTGCGAAGAGTCGGAGTCTCAGCATCGCGTTTTGGAGGGGTGTTGTCCTCACGATGGAAATCTCGTAATAAATTGATTCCTTTGACTGTGTGAGACCTCGAAACTAGCATCGGTATTTCAGCGAGATCAGGAGGAGTTCTATTCAACCCAGGAGAGTCTGGTGGTGAATGGTGTCCCAACATCGGTTCCTTCTGACCAATGTGGTCGTGTAAAGTCTGATGCCAAAGTAAATCGAGAGTGGCCTTTGCGGGCTGAGGGTTTTGAGCCTGCTTTATATACTTTTCGACGATCAATTGCCTTCTCTCAGGAGGGAGATTATGTTTTTCAGGTTTTTTCGACTGAGATGTGGTCATGGTGTCGAAGTTAAAAATGCTATGTGAGTTTGCGCGTTGTTTCTTGACTTTGACGACGACTTTCTTCCCGCTGGAGACACTAGTGCTTGCGAGAGAGCTCTTTCTGTCTAGAATTCCTGTGTGAACGCTTTTTTCCTGGCCAGCGTTATCGAGGCGGGTATTGAGCGCGGTTCGATAGCTCATTGTGTGGTAATTTGGGTTGTGTTTGATGGTTTGAAGGTTGAGTAAGGACGCAGTTGGTGATTGAACCCATGTATTTTGCAAGGTCGAAACTCCTGATAGATTAGGCGAGTGCAAAGCCATTGGTTTTTCAGAGAACGCCGAGCTCATTGAATTTGCGTGTCGATGTGACTTCTTCAGCATCATTACAGAAAGCGAATTGAATTGCCTATTTGCAAAAAAATCAGAATAATCTGAGTGATCTCTTTCTGAAACCGGTTTTATTTATAGACTAATTCAATAGAATTTTAGCCCGATAATATTCTTTAATTAATGCAGCACGCCGCTATTTGAGGCTCTACGTAAGACCTTGCTCACTGAGATATCGGTATAAATTACAATGGACGCAGCTCATTTAAATATTCATCATAAGCAATTCTTTTATATTCTCCTCAATAGCTAAATATCCAACTAAAATCAATAAAATTTTAGACGAAATGTAAAAGCGGTTGAAAATCAACTCCTTGGCATTTCTTTGCACCTCCGTGATCTCGAACAGACTGTTTTGTATTCAGTCAAAAACCAATTTCTTCCCTTCAGGGCCAAATTCTCGAATTTCTTTCTCCAGTCATTATTTTTCTTGAAAGTGAGTTATAGATTCTTCGAAAACTGAAAATTGAATTTATTCGATTCCAATTCAAATCAAAATCAACAATGATTACAGATCTTCTATATTACTTGCTTTACATCGCGATCTTCATTCTCTTAAAACGCTACTTCAGTGGAGCTCGGTACAAGGGACATGTTGATATGACAGGAAAAATTGTCATAATCACGGGAGCTTCTTCCGGCATTGGCAAAGAAACTGCAATCGCCCTCGCAAAGATGAACGCCACAGTGATTATGGCCTGCAAGCCTACCCCAAAATCTTACAAAGCACTCGAAGAAGTGAAAAGCAAAAGCGAGAATGACAAAGTCGAGTTAATGGAAATAGATCTCTCGAGTTACGCATCGATAAGGAAATTTGTTGAAACATTTAAAAAGAAGTACTCGAAGCTCCACGTCCTTATCAACAACGCTGCGATATATTTCGTCACAGAGCGTAAGCTCACTGCTGATGGGCATGAAATGCAGTTTGGAGTAAACTATTTAGGGCATTTTTTGCTCACGCAACTCCTTTTGGATGTTGCTAAGGCATCTGAGTCGTGCCGGATACTTAATATGACGACGTTCATGCATTTTGGAATGCCGTTGGACTTTAATAAACTCGAATCGGAGATGTATTCGCCGATCAATGCATATCTAAAGAGTAAATTGGCTATGGTGATGTTCACGAAGGAATTGAGTAAAAGGCTCCAAGGGTCTAATGTGACGACAAATGTGATAAATCCTGGATGGACAAGGACAAATCTGGGCAGTCATCTGTGGAAGAGGTGGTCGCTGAGGTTGATTAGTTTGATTACCTATCCAGTTTTCTGGTTTTTCACGAAAAGTGCTAGACAAGGTGCGCAAACGGTGATTTTTTGTGCGGCAGATCCTATCCTTGATGGAATTAGTGGTAGGTACTTTTCAGACTGTAAAACAAAAATTCCGTCGAAATATGCGCTCATCGAAAGTGAGAATGAGAAGCTTTGGGATGTAAGTTTAAAAATGACTAACCTTAAGGGGAAAAAACTAGAGTAGTAAGTATGAGGTTGATGAATTGCATTGTTTTTGTTCTCTAATTGGATTTGAATTTGTGCTGTCTGAATTGCTGATTTTTATTTCTAAAGCGAGGAAGAATTTAAATTAAAAAAATATTGGTAGATGAAGTCCATCAGTATGAGAGTAGCCCTCCATTCAGCATGATATGAAATAGCGGATTCTGAATTATACAATGGTAAAATGAGGAAAGCAATATTCTGAATGCGGAACTAAATTTTGTAAGAAACTGAGGATGATCATGCCGCAAGCACAAGAAATTCTGGAACTAAATAAATCAATTTGGACGAAAAGAAGGGTGCGAGAAAAGCACATTCGGAGAGAAAAGGAAGAAATTGGATTCGCATAATTTCAAAAAATTTGATGAGAGTGGGATTTGAACCCACGACGTTACCGACTGGTGCCTTAAACCAGCGCCTTAGACCACTCGGCCATCCCATCTCATTACTTTGTTAAGATTTAGTCTGCCAAATGAATTGAACTTTTTTTGTAGACAACAAAACCTTTCTCTCTCTCCATAATCAAATAAAGAAAATAGCCTCTTCGCGATTATTGTTATTGTCGAATAAATTTCAAATGTTATTTAACTGTTGACTAGCTAATCATAAGCAGACACAATCAAATTATCTAATACTTTTTGCATCCTCAACACCGGAGAATGCATAATTGCTTGCAATATCAGTCAAAAAAAATTGAAACCTTAACCGAATTTGGTCTTAAACGCAGATTTAGGAGTTCCTACTGATAGATAGTTTTTCGGAGTTCCTGCTGATGGATTGGTTTTCGGAGTTCCGAACGAAGACATTCGTTTCATTGCTAGGTTAAGCTTTCCAGATTTCTTCATCGTCCTTGAACTTGGGGATGAACTTTCGCTCTTTATTTTTGTTGGCGACGCAGCCCCGCTCTCTATAAATATCAGCCTCTTCTTTATTCTGTTCTCAAGCAGATAAGCCATCAACTTATACCACGAAGACGCCTTCCTTCTAAAGAAATTCTGCAGTCTCCTCGTCCAACTCATCTTCTCAATATCTTTCAACGCATCTTCATTCTTGAAGTTAACGGCTTCTTTCAGCGTTTTTTCCATCGTTGCAACTTGGTTCTCCAGGAATTGAACGTCCTTTCCTTTGGATTGATTCGAACGGAGATAAATCTCCAGATGATTGACGCGCAAAGCCGTCGAATAGAAGCAGAGTAACATCGAAACCAGGGTTTTGCCATTCAATACGCTCTCATCCATTTGAAACTTATTCTGAATAAACCTTTCGAGCTCATATATTTGGTTCAACACCGACTCTATGCCAAGTCCTCCGACCACATAGTTGATTGATTCGACTGTCGAGTGGAGGCTTAAATACTTATCGCAAATAAACTGACAAACAGCTCCTTCAGGGTTGGTCGTATCGAATTTCTGACCCTCACTCAGATTCGGAAAATGCACCCATCCCTTTAGCTTCAGGTCTTTTATAAGGAATCCACTTTCATTTAATGCTATCAACACTGAAACCGCATCGACTTTCCCTTTCCCGACTCTCCAAGCAAATCGGTAGAGCTCTGTAGCCTCGAGTTCAGTGACGTTGGAGCACATACCTTGGAGGACGAGGTGGAAGCTTCGGAAACTAATTGAAAAAACTCCAGGTTCGGTACTTATGTTCGGCTGAGTGTCTACAATCTTGCGGATCATGCCAAACTTCATTTCTTTCACTTTACGATAGGATTCCAGAAGGATCCGCAAGCAAAACGCTGAATCAATCAATACTCTATTATTTTTTATTTTGCTTTTTTCACGGAGCTTTTCTTTGACCAGTCTAATGGTTTCCTCGTCGAAAAACCCATGCAGGATGTGTTTTACTAACTCTTCGATCTTCGAGAAAAGCACGTAATGAATGTACTCGAATGACGCGCCTTGAGCTCTCAGTTGAGGGCCATGGAAGAGCAAAAACCTCGCGTGAAGATAGAATAGAAGCTCGTCCTTGGAAAGGTTCTCAGCAAGGCACTCTCTGAACGTGATCGCGTCCCAGAGCTTGTAAGTCATCTTGTGATTTAAATTCTCCTTAAATGTTCTTCTAATGCTCTCTACGTCCAGATCACCCAGCTTGAGAGTCCGCACCTGCCTTGAGACTTGATCCACGCAAAATTTCCCGAGCCAAGCATGAGCGAAATCGGGGAAATGACTGAAACTTTTCCAATCGTCTGGATTGAGGAGGAATTCATTATATTTACTATCAAAGATAGCGCGGATGGTTGCCAAGAATTCGACATCGAAACGCACTTCAACATCCCTTTTAATGAAAATTTCAAGGTCTTCATAGAGAGCATCAAAAGGTGCTTTTTTGTAAAAGAAATCCTTGATATTGTGATGTTCATGGTCAAATGCGCTGAGTATAAGATGCTCGTCCTCAAGTTTATGGCTCGGTTTCAAATAGTAATCTGTAATGTGTTTCATCAGTAAGAAATCTCTTTGGACTTCGTCCTGAGTCTTTGGCTTCGAAGTGATTTTGCGCTCTTTTAAGTTTTTTGAGTCTTGCTTGGCTAGGATTTTCTCAGTCATTTGATCAACGTTATCTTGGAAATCGATAAATTGGGTCAGCAATCCGGCGTAATCCTCCTTCTGCATGAGCGCTCTCTCTCGATACATATCAACCTGCTCCTTTAGAACCGCGAGCTCTTCATGTAACGTGAAGGAGATTTCACCTTTCTCTCCCAATTTTGTATTCAGCTCGTCGTTTTCTTTCATAAGTTGCTCTACTTTAACATTCAATGAGTTGTTTTTCATATCAAATTTCGTAAGTTTCATATGCAGACTTTCTATAATTTTCTCATACTTTTTCATTTTCTCTTCTGCTGCCTTCTTATAATTCTGATTTTCCAATATCAAACTGTTATTCAACTGCTCTTGGTGCTTAAGCGTTCCTAGTTTCGATGCTAGCATGGTTTTTTCTTGTTCTAATTTCGCTCTTTCGAGAGATAAAGCAACTTCATTTTTCTGCTGCTGCTCAGATTGAATCTCCAACTGTATTCTTGTCCTTTCATATGTCTCATCAAGCAACGATTTCCCTATTAGCTGCCTGTTCAACACTTCTAACTGTTCCTCCGCCTTTCGGAGTTTGCTCAGCGCTTCTTCGAGAGCACTTTCTTGGGTTGATAGCTCTTCTGATAAGTTCTTAATAATCCTGTAAACAAGGAATTCGATCTCTATTGAGGTATGCAACGGTGAATATTCCTTCTCCATCGCAGAAGGAAGGTCGACCATGATTTTCTTTAAGTTATCTTCAAATAGGGCCCGTAAAGTGTCGGCTATGCTGCTTATCTTCTCTCGCTTTGAAGTGAATTGCTTTATATCCTGCCTTTTCTGAAGGAGCAAAGGCATTCGCTCCTTTATATGGCTTGTATGAGCCTGATTCTGGGGTGAGGCGATATTGGTGCTGCTTCTCGGCGAGACAAATGAATATTGTTGAGGACTTTTCAGCAGGCCCGAATCGAGTGTCATTATCTCGCTTTTATAAAACTGTTTCTTGATCTTATCCAAGTTTTCACTCGAGAGCGTGTTAGTGGGAGAGTGCGTACCAAAACCGAAATGGTATTCATTTTTCATCATTGAAGATTGAGGTCTCATTGATTGAGATCCGTGTGCTGATACCGTTGGCAGACGGCGGTGAGTGCTGTCAGGAGAATGGAGTCTGCTCATAAGGCTTTGCTGCTGAGAGTCAGTTCCGTATTTGATTGGCGAGGCTACGATGTTGGTGGCAGTCAAAATAGTTTGAAGGTTCTTTTTGGAAGTAGTAAAAACAGGTGGTGCATTCGTGTCGATCTCCAAGGAGCCAGCAGTTTGACGTCTTTTGCTGTAAGAATAAGCGGAAAATCTCTGCTTCGAGTTTGACATATAATATTAAATTTGTCACTCTTCGGAAAGTAATGTAAATCCGATAAAATAAAATAAATGCTCAAAATCAACCTGTGAAAAAAAAAAAACCTCGAAAAAGTAGAACCATAGAAGCATCGTCTATTCAAATATTTATTTGATAATAAGGAATTGGGGTCTTATTTTAGAAATAGTGACTACTTGGAAGCCGTAAGTTCAGAAACCTTGCTGAAAGGCGGTTTTTCGTTGACCTCTGAATGGGAGCATAACAAAATATTCTGAAACGGCTCTGTCATTATTTTCAGAATTCAGAGAAATATATCAACATTCTCCCTAATTTCGTTATGTTTGAAGCTTTCAAACTCTTTTTATAACAGTAACAAGAGACATGCTTTTTGTTTAGTGATAGGTTTCTGTCTATTGAGCAAGGAGTTAGGGCTTGTATTTTCTATTTATCATTGGAATAAACTATAATTACAATGATTCCTTTTTTTTTCACAATAATATTAAGCAGCTAATCGGACCCATAGACAAGCTAAGATAGGCTTGAATCATTTTAATTTTTTGTTTTTCCCTTCATTACAGCTTAGTCAAAATTTCGTGATGACACCAATTATATTCAGTTTATATTTCATCATAAATCGAGCAACAATTTTACTAAATAATGGGTATTTCTAGTCTCAGTATGAAAGTTTCGAATTAACTATCGGCATTTTCAGCGCCTTGTCCACCCTCTTGAGTATCCTTAGTCGCAGGTTGCTCATCAGATTCGGCTACATTTTTCACATCATCAGTTGTTTCTTCAGGTTTGCTTTCTTCTTGAGGCTGCTGCTCTTCCTTTGATTTTTCCTCTTCAGCAGGGTTTTCCTCAACAGGTTTATATTCAACTGGCTTTTCTTCAACGACCTTTTCTTCAACTGGTTTTTCTTCGACAGGCTTTTCCTCAACTGGTTTTTCTTCGACAGGCTTTTCCTCAACTGGTTTTTCTTCAACGACCTTTTCCTCAACAGGCTTTTCTTCTCCCTGCTTTGGCTCTTGAACAGGTTCTTTCTCTTCTCTTTTTTCTTCTTCAACAGTTTGCTCTTGTTTTGGCTCAGCTTTTTCTTCTTTCTGAGCAGGGCTTTTGTCATCTTCTTTTGGTTTTTCAACATCAGCCTCAATCTTTTCAGCAGGCTCTTCTTTCTTTTCAACTGGTGCTTCCTCTTTCTTCTCACTTTCTGCTTCTTTTTTGTCCTTATCTTCACCCTCAGGAGCCTTCTCACTAACCTCTTCCTTGCTCTCTTCGACCTTTGGAGCCTCTGTTTGTTCCTCCTTAGCCGCGCCTTGTTCCTCTTTTGACGCGCTCTCTTCCTTCTTCTCTTCATGGCCTTCTGCCTTTGCACCCTTCACAGGACTAAACCCCTTAATGAACTCTTGAACGCTGAGTTTTCCGTCATTATCAGTGTCGATTTTGTTAACGATGTTCTTTAGGTCCTTCTCAGTTGGGAAAACGCCATGGTAAGTAAGCACTTGTTCAAGCTCTTCTAAGTCGATGAACCCTTGCTCTTTTATATCAATCGCTTTAAACGCGTCCTCGAGCTTGAAATTCCTTTTAGAGATACGGACTCTCAAGTCTTCTATCTTCGCTTCGATCTCAGCGAACTTCTTAATGAATTTGACAAGCGATTTCACTGTGCTCTCGCCGATTTCCGTTGTAACATCTCTTTCCTTGAGTCTCCTCTCAAGGTCTTTATTTGAAGGAACTATAATGTGTTCATAATCGTTAAGACTTATCGCTCCGTCTCCATCGTGATCAAATTTAGCAAAGACAGCCTCCGCTTCAGTCTGTGTGAAGAAGACTCCGTAGTTTCTCAGATTGTCTTCAAATTGTTGCTGATTTGTAGTTCCTTCACCAGCTTCATTAATAATCTTCCTGAAAGAGGTGATCACAGTGAAATCTTTTCGGCCTGCAAGCTCGCATTTGTAAGTTTGAAGCTCTCTTTCATATTGGATAATCTGCTTGAGTGCCTTGGCTACGTATTCTTCCTCGTAGCCTCTAATTGGAGACTTTTCACTGTAGGTCTTTGCGCCTGAGTAACGACCTGGACTTCTCTCTTTTCGAGGAGAGATAATGTATTCTGCTGGAGATCGCTTTCTCGAGCTCGCTGTCCCTTCTTTAGCGCTTGTTGTTGCTTCACGTGGCTCTCGTCTTTCGCCTTTTTGTGGGGTTTTGTAAGGATCATCTGAGGCAGCTTCCTTTTGAGTCGTAATGGTAGCTTCTTCTTCAGGGGCCGATTGCTTTTCCTCGCTCCTGGGCTGTTTTTCTTCAGTACCTCTTAGCTCTTGGTCTTCACCACCTTCTCTTGTATCACGTCCAAGAGTCGCTCTGTAGCCCGTAAAATCATACTCCTCAGACTCTTCAGGCTTACCCACGTATTCCTCTGTTTCTCCGAACTCAAGGCGGCGAGCGACATCTTCAGGTCGTTTTCGCTTGACCCATTGCGATTCTGTTGCTTTTATTCCCGAGGCATAGCTCGATTCTGGCTGATACGTGCTGAAGCCTCCTTTAGGAGTGCTATAGTAGTCTTTTCTAATCGTGTAGCGTGCTCTTAGCTCCTCCAAATGCTCTCTTGGATCTGGCTCACGCTCTCTCGAATAATCGTATTTACTTGTGCTCTGGTACTTTCCGGGGCTGGGTCCTTTAGACCATGAGTCAGTGAAAAGTTGCTTCTTAGGCGTGGCCTTCTGTGATCCCTGACTGCCATACGTTCCCATTGAAGCATTCCTTGTATGGCGGCTCTTTTTGTTGCAGGTTTCAAGGTACTCGTTGTAATCTTGGTCCGTCAGTTTCGTTTTCTCAGTGGAATAGCCTGTTCTGCTCTTCGAGCCTGGAGATTTGTTCTTCACTGGAGAACTCACGGGCGATTTCTTCAGCGACGAGGTTGAAAACTGTCCATAGCTCGCTTTTTTAGGTGAGGGGCTCTTGCGTCTGGGCTTCAGGCTTGGTTGTAATATCTTCTCGAATTCGCGGTAACTGACCTTGCCGTCCTCATCCTTATCAGCTTTTCTCATGAATGCGAGAACATCGTCATAACTTGCGATCACTTTCCTAGTTCGCAAGAATTCAAGTATGCTGAACGGGGTGAGGAAGCCCTGTTCTTTATAGTCTATCGTTTCGAAAGCTTCTCTTGGGTCCCAATCGTTCATTTCGAGAAGATCTTCTCTGAATGCATCGACCTTGCGCATTTCTTTGATCTCCTTATCAAAGACTCGAGCCAGCGCCCACGCTGAGGTGTACGTGAGGCCTCGCAACTGGTAAACTCCTCGAGATAAGGCGAGCTGGGCGAGGTAAGCGCTGGTTACGGGCAGCACCATATTCTCAAAGTCTTCGTAAGTTAAAATCTCATCTTCTGTAGGGGTATATTGTTTAATGAGATTCCTAACTTCTTCTTCGGTTGGAAAGACGTCAAGGCCATTCAAGAAGGAAAGTATGTCTTTCACTGTGAGATACCTTCTTTCGTTAACATCAAGATGATCGAAAGCTGCGTGTGGCTCAAAACTTTTTTTCTCAGCAAGCACTTGTCGTGTAATCTCAACACCGGTTTCCCAGTCAGCGACTGCCTTGATAAAGTCGGCAAGTCTAACCTGAGTGTGTGCTCCTAACATTATCAGATAAATATTGACAAATAGATTATTATTACCTCAATTATTTGTGCTTTAACTGAAATATTAGCGTCTTAAAATTATTCGTAAATTTATTTCGCGGGTTTAACTCCTGTAGAGAGAGATGCCTGATATAATAAGAATAACAGTTATTTCATTATATTATGCTTATTTATAAGGCTTTGCTCAGCAACGCAAAGAAAAATCTTCCTTTCGGACTTGCAGGGCAGGCAATCTAATTAATACTAATGCTTTTTCTCTTTGACATATGAAAAACTGTAGTGTTTGCAAAAATTTTCAAGATTGGTTCTAAATACCAAGGGAATATTTCTATTTCTTGAATTATGGATACACCCTGAGATGAACACGAAACTTCACAATATTTTCATGAGACATTGGTAGAGTAGTTTGAAAACGGTGTTTCTCAAAAACTCACTTCGATTTAGACCTGATACCGATATTAAGGAATTTCAAATAATTTCTTATCTTCTTGCGGTTTTGGAGGACTTGTGAGAGGTCAGTCTCCTCCGGGATCAGCTTGCTGAAATAAGCGACTCGGTACGGAATTCCTTCCTCAACTTTCGCTAGAATAGCGGAGATGGTGTTTAATAACTTCATTTGCTCATCCAGAATTCTCTTATTACAGAGCCTGTAGTTTACCTAAAATTAATAAGTTTCATTGAAGGAAACTCATCTGATTCTATACTGCAAAACGCTTTCTGAGGGGAAGGTCCTTGCTCTGAAGTATCTTTTCATCTTCAGAAATTGTCGTTTTGAATCTAGCACAGATTCATTATAATTTCGGTATAAAAAACCCTATTTACTGGTTTTTCAATTCTGAAAGAATTTCAATCGCAAGATTGATAATCTCTTTCTCAAATTTAACGGACGAAGGGAACGAAACCTGGGTGTTGCTGACAATTTCAGCACCTAAGTAATTTCGTTAGAGCTTAGATGCATCATAGATGGGATAAGAGTACTGAAATCCTTGTAATTCATCAGGTTTTTAATTCTTAGGAACGAGAGCAAATCTTCGCATAGTCGACTTTCCTTCAAGCGGAACTCTTTGCTCAGGTCCCTTAAGCTCACTTCGTCGTCTTCTTCAGTCACAATCATAGCCTTTGGATTTACTCGCGATGAGAAATTAGGATCCATGTGAAGCTAATATTAACAATGAAAAAGGACTAACTGAAAGAAATCTTACTCTGAAAGAGAAAGAGTTGAATTTGTTTTTCAGAGAAGCAAAGCCATACCAGGTCAGCAAGAATTTATTGCTCCTTTTTCCATAGCGAACATAAACTTGCTCGCCCTTTTTATACCTTAATGCAGAAAAATTATTAATTGGTGTAAAAATATCGCAGAGGGATGGCTGATTACCACATGTTGGAGCGAGTGCATGAAACGAAATAATTATCTGGATCATTCTCATCAAACCTATTTTTATGGAATTAAGTGATCAGTGAAGAAATGCCCTTACCATGTCCATTCTTCTTCATCGCTGTCAATATCGCTATCAGCGCTTTGAGGTGTTGTCTCTTGCTTAACGTTCACTTCTTGTGTCTTGATTGCGGTTGTTTCTCCTCCTTGAGGTCGCATTAAGTCAGTCTCATATTGTTTTTCTATTCATTATTACCGTTTGTTACAAAAGGGCTTTTGTTCTCAGTTGAGTTCACATCTTTTTCTTCGCTCTTCTTCTCTTCAACCTCTTTCTCTTCAGGCTGGTTCAATGAATATTCAGAAACAGAATATAAATATTATTACGCTTGGAACCTCTTTGCTTTGGAGTTTTGCCACCTCGCGAGAATGGATCTGTTTAAACACATCGCCTTCTCCCTCTTCGTCTCTCTCATCTAATCAACCCAGAAGATAGACATAAACTCCAAGACGATATATTTACCATCTGAATCATTATCTTCGTCGTCTGTGGACTCAACAAAATCTACGTTCCAAATTTGAATTTTGTCATTTTTCGTCATCATATTCAGATTTATTTCATGCACCAGCTTCTTAAGCTCCTCAAGGAGCAACTTCTCTCCACTTTCAAACCTTTCTTGACTTTCTTTCGACAAGAATTGCTGCGGCACACAACAAAATCATTAGTTTTACGCATTTTCCCAGCATAATTTCATTGTACCTTGCGGGTTTTCACGTAATTCGTTTTTTTGTCATAACTATCCAACGTTTTGCTTCGAGACCTCTGAGAGTTGATATTGAAAATCGATAAATCTACTCTCTTCTGTTTAAGGAAGTATTTTGCAGAGCTTGGTTTCCCTTGAATCTCAAATTTCGTATTCACGACGTATTCAAGGACCCCCTCATCGCTATGATTGAAGATGTCACCAAATGGCACAAGGACGGTCTCTGGCATATGTGCCCCATAACATCTTGTAACAACGTTCTCATACGCCCACAAAAAATCCTCCCTGCTATATCTACACGCCATTTAGACTGTGTACGAAGACTTTTCTCTATACTTTGCGGGAAAAAGAGCAGGATATTCATCGAAAACAGCTTTCATTGCGAGCCAATCCTCTTCGTATTGATCAGCATAAAGCTGAAGCTCGTGTCTCAAGCCGATATCATCTAGTTCTTTGATTTCGTCTTCTTTCCAAGTCATCGCAGTGACTTCATTGGACGTCAATAAATTGATATATGGCGCATAGAAGGACTTTTCTCCTACAATTCCATTTCAGATTGATAAGCTGTAGTAGCTTGTTGTTTTACCTTTCAATTTCTCAAAAATCAGAAATGCTGTTAGGACATTAAAGTGAGCATCGATATGTTCGAGGAAGAGCTCTGGATGCTTATTGATCATTTCACCTATTTCAGATTTGCGAACTTTTGTAGGTGAAATGAGAAGTCGGTGAGGAACTGCCGCGAAAGCCTAAGGCACTGTTAGAGACAGATGGTGAGACGATTCTACTGTATTCGGCGGGATGTCTTCACTTGCAGCGACACCAATCCAGCCATTTGGGCCAAATGCAACAGGGTAATCTATCTTTGAATTATCTATCACCTAAACCTTGACTTTCTTATTTACTTTCGACATTTTAACTCCGTTTGCTTTGCCCCATTCGATATACTTTTGAAAGTTGGGGTCTTTACGGTATTTTTCGGTTAATTCGGGGTTGATTTCGTGGTCTCTGACTGTGAAATAGATGTTATTGTATGCGAGATAGAAAAAATTACTTGATTTGCTGGGAGAGGAATCCATGATGAGGAAGAATCTTTCGATTTTTTCTTTATCGTTTATTGTAATTTATATTTCCAAAGGAAAGAATATAAAAAATTCGATGGGTGAAATTTTGGCACAATTTGAACTTTGATTTACCCACGTATTAAGAATATTAAGAGACGAATTCAGAGCTTTCATTGATATGGAAAAAACAAAAAACTAGCTTGTTGAAAATTTACTTCTTCATTCATGAATAGAGATGGAGACTAGCCTGCTTAAAGATCTCTTTGTTTTAATACTTTCTGGGCTTGAAAAGTTTTTTTTTTAAACAACAAAAAACAACAAAACACAAACTTCACAAGCTTCCCGGTTTCTCTGGCAACGATGGATTACAAGTCATTGATTGCACATTTTCTTGTAATAGGTAATAGTTCCCATATTCAAGACTTTTCTGCTTATACCAATTTTTTACCGAGTTTAGCTATCTGAAAAACGATTTAAATAGAAAATGAGACTTGCTCTACTCACAACAAATGTATGAAATTCTAAAAAGAGTTAGATCTAATATCTGCAGCCTTCTATACACAAATCTGCGATCCTAACAATAATATTGAACACAACATCAGTAATAATTTCATACACTACACCTTAAATCTGCAGGAAGTGTTAAATTAGTTGATATTCGTAGATTAAAACCATATTTATTCAAAAGCTCGACGACCCTTTCTTTAGAGAAGGGTTTTACACACTCATCATCGAATTGTGCTGATTTGTTCTCACTCTGTGAAAGAGCCGAGCAGGCGATGATCGGAACACTTTCGATTGTCCCTTGCTTCATCATTTGTCTCAGCTCAGTGGTTGCTTCATTTCCGTCCATAACCGGCATGGTAATATCCATAAAAACGATCGAATAACCTTTTTTACAGCTTGCACACATATTTTTCTGGCTATTTCTCTCTACTATTTTCTCAATAGCTTCCTTGCCATTGAACGCAGTATCAATTTGCACTCTTAACGCAGAGAACATCATTTCTGATGCAATTATATTGAAACTATCATCGTCTACGACCAGTACCTTCTTGCAATCGCATGTTCTTTCCATTGTAATACCACTGTGACTGTCGGTTATTAAATTCTTAAGATACTTATACTTCTTCTGACTTTGAATTTTTGGACTCGCGTTGAAATTATACCCGCTCAATCTTCGAGCCTCTCCTTCGGATCCTACTGACATGGTATCGATCGCGAGGGATTTTTCGTCTGGGTTATAAACTTCTCCTAGGATATTCCGAGGCTTTGCGCAATATTTACGAAGAAATTGGGAAGGTTTTATAACTGAGGAGGCTGGGATGAGCATCGGCGACTCCTCAGAGTGTCTGAACGAAAGAATGCTGCTATCTTGGAGCCGTATTGAAGATTCGCTGACTTGATCAACGACTGAATTGCTCATTTCGAGCTCTGAATTTTGCTTTTCCTCAATCAAGAAAGAGAAAGTTGAGCCCTGATTTACTTGCGAGTTTATCTTTATTGCCGAGTTGCTTTTAAATCCACTCGCCGGCCCAAGAAGCCTCGCTAATGTATTCGCAATTGTCAATCCGAGTCCAACTCCGTGAGGATTAAGCTTTCTCTGTTGCGAATCTCCGCCGACCTGAGAATATTCCTGAAACAGAGACTTTTGGTCTTCTTCGGAGATTCCTACTCCGGTGTCTGTGACTGAAATTTGAACAACTCTTTCTCTTTTGACTTGCTGGGTGTTTTCAGAGTACTCCAGCTGCTCTAGAGATATTATCACTGAGCCTTTCTGTGTAAACTTCACCGAGTTGGAAAGGAGATTGAGAACAATTTGTTTCAACCGTTGATGATCGGTACAAAAGTCAGGTGCACCGATTTCTTTTTGGATGAGGTTAACTTTGATTCCTTTCTTCTTGGCTTGAATTTCGATGAGCTCGATTGCTTCTTTCAGAGTCTCGAGGAGGTTTTTCGTTTCAAAGTTAAATTTGAGCTTGTCAACCTTTAAGCGAGAAAAATCTAAAATATCATTCACAAGACTCAATAGCAGCAAATTGGAGCGCTTAGCTGGAATTAGCGTTTTAAGCTTGATTTCCGCTGGAGTCCTGTCGTCTTCAAGGGCGGATTGAAGGAAATTGAGGGACCCATTTAACGGAGTTCTCATTTCATGGGTCACAGTATCTAGGACCTTTGAATTGTACTCAAACTTCTTCTGAAGGCTGGCAATTGCTTTTGAGTGGGTTATATCAGAGAAGACAAGCAGCAGAAGGATTTTCCCTTCAGATCTGAAACTCGAGATTTTGATTTGATAATGAACAATTTCAGAATCTATTGTTCTAGTGCTGCTCTCTAGCGTTACCAGTGTATCCGAAATCCATTCATGGTCCCCACTAAAGCGAGCACGAGGGGTATTGTGTGTTAGTCGCTGATATATTTCTTGAAGGTAGCTAGCTAAGCTGTATGGCGCTGGCATCTCCTGCAAGCGAGGGATCACTTGAGAATCCATTGAGTCTATGATCTCGAGCTCTCGAAACCGGTTTAGATTATCAATCGTGATTTCTTCGTTTAAACTTGAATCACTTCCATATTTCGAAAGGATTTTCTTGCAAGGGACGTTGATAAAGGAGGCTTTGCTGCATTCACTGAGAATTAAAATGCCCTCGTTCAGTTTATTTAGTGATCCTTTCCAAAATTCGAGTTCCTTATTGCTTTTGAGGTAACTAGCTTTATGAAAGCGCTCTTGAAGGTAACTTACCAACAGGAATAGCACAGCGCATAATACTGAAGTAATAGCTGTAGAGTAATGGTCAGTATTCCGAGCTGCAGCTTCAGCTCCGAAAAATATCAGTGGAACGCTGATAAAGAAAGATCGGAAGAACCATCCTTGGGCCACATATGCAATACAAACAATAAAGATTCCGTAAGTCATGCCTTTCGAGACGTCTGGGAGAAACGTGTTGTTTGAAGAGATAATGGCTCGCGATTCCGAGAATACAAAGACACAGACGTAGATTCCTCCAATTATTTCAGTGAGGATACAGCGCCAGGTGACATCGGCACATAAAACCTTGTTTACTATTGCGGCACAATTCTTTCTGTTCATAAGTGCAAAGAAAACCGCGCCAATAGAGAAGATAGAGAGGGCGACAGCTTTCTCTGGCCCGAAACGCACATGCTCTCCAAAATCAACTGAAAATTCGGTGATTTGAAGAGCAAGATAGATGATCAGGATTGAAACAAAG
>ENA-UOTX01000599-UOTX01000599.1-compost-metagenome-genome-assembly--contig:-NODE-599-length-36279-cov-16.832385_pt1 | contig 36279 bp, 19 predicted proteins | sample MGYA00238143_ERZ746982 | MGnify/ENA primary metagenome ERZ746982 (study PRJEB28758, sample SAMN06268862) | compost metagenome | isolation source: single cell | place: USA: California, Emeryville, Joint... | reverse complement strand
ATACCAACTTATAATTTCCCGATAGAGGATTCTCCATTCGATTTAATCAAAAAAGCTGCCAAAGGAGCTCGGTTTTTGAAAGAATTGATCGAAACGCACAAGGTAATATTCCTTTTATAATTGAATTGTTTCATGAAATACTTCGATTAGAGAGTATATGTTCATTGCACTTATGGAGTGTTCAGAAGTGTGCACGTTGCCATTGCATATCTGCATCTCTACGAAGGCGTTGAGCTCTTCAAGGCAATAGACATGGTACTGAAAGTAAGGAGCCACGCGAAAATTTTTAAAGGTAGCAGCAAAGTCAATTGATTGAATTATAATGCTTTGTGTAGAAATTTGCACGAAAATGTTCCAAAATGGAAAAAGTAATGTTCAGAAAGGGTATTCATGTGATTTTCAATCTTATTTTATAAAGAAGACTTTCGACTTGAAATTCAGGACGATTTGATCGTCATCGTCATGAGTTATTTAGTGTCATTATTTATTTTTTTAAAATGGAGGATAAGCTGATACTCAAGCGTTTTTTAATTAATGTAAACCAAATATGCACATTTTATGTGTCAATTATATGTACTGTTAAGAAATCATCAATAGAATTACTATTGTTCTTTATTGGGTAGAGAAGTTTGAGATCGAGCAGCCTGTATTCTGATACTTTCGAGAAAAAATATAACTTTTAAATCATTTTTTGAGGTTTTATTGCATAGAATTATCTCAACGTGTTCAAGTAAGATCTACCTACAGTTTTTGATATTCACGTGTAATTATGAATTTGTAGTTTTTTTTATTTGTCAACGAAATAATAGATTGATGACCTTTCGCGTTCGCTTTCAGACTGACATATATCATCGAAAGCGTTCAAAGATCTTCTTGCTCGTTAATTTCTCATCGTTATTCACTGATAAAGCATACGGAGTCAATGGTATCTAACATTCATCATAATAAATTACAAGCTAATAAATGAGTCTGTTACCTTGATTCGGGCTGCTTCTTATGGAAACTGTTTTAGCATTTCGGACATCAGTCACAGTCAGAGGCACTTTGAAATCTAGAGATGCTGTAGCCATCAGTGTACCGCAAGAACTCCATTTTAGTGATCTAATGTTAGCTAATATTTTAAAAGATTGAATTATTAGTAACGAAAAGTGAAGGAAGCAAACATTGATGGGCAGATATTTTTTGCACTATTTTTTCGTCTCTTCTGTCCCAAATCAGAACATTGCCCTTGTTCGTTCCAAGCGCAAGTGTATTCCCATCATTGGACTTCCATTCGATCCAAGTGATAGCGTCTCATCGAACAATTATCATTATTTTCTCGAATTTGTTGTTTACTGTAAGAATCTTCGGTCTTTGGTAAGGTGAAGGCCGTTCTTTTGCTCTGCATTTCAATGTCAATAAGATCAAGGATATTCTCGTTATGTTTCACAGCGATTAACGGCTCTAAGTCATTCCACCGACACCTACTTGATGAACCTGCAGCAAAGTTGAAGCGATTATCTTTCTTGAACCGAATCCATGCTAAGTTACGTGGATTTAGGAATCGGTCGTAACCATGGTCTATACGAAACAGCTGTGCTCCTGTGTTGACATCGAATATCACACTTTTGCCAGTCCATGAGATCGTAGCCAATCTATCGCCCTTAGGATTGAAGCTCATATTTTGGACATAACCTTTTTTTTTGTTTCAAAGAAATTTAATATCTTTCATGCTAGAACACTGACTATCGTGAGCTTGAGTCCACGGGATCTTTTTGATTATTCTCATTTCTACACAATCAAATATCTGGCAAGAGTATTTGTCTTTGCAGGCTAACATTCCGATGATTGGTCTTGCTCTATTGCAAGTAAATCCTCCTGTGCAATAGTCTATACGATCATTCCATTCATTACGAAAAATGAGAGGTAAATCATTGATTAGTACCACCATACAATGCACCCATGCTGTAAATGACCTGCCTTTTTGAAATATCAAATATTTCGAAGTTGATCGCACCTTCTGGCTTGACAATTAAAGACAAAAGCATATCACTCGAAGGGATTTGCTCAATGTAAGTCCATTTGCCTATTAAGAATGGATATTCAAAGGATTCAGTCGTTTTTACCTATGTTAGATTCCCCGATTTGAGGACCTTGAAAAAAACTAGAATTTTCAGGATTTTTCGAGTCGTAAATGGACACAATATTTGAGTAGGCCGTGGAATAAGCAATTTTCCAGGTCTCTGTACTTGTTTCGTTTGCAGTTGAAGCTTTTTGAGGTTCCTTCACTTCTTCCATTTGCTGTGGTTCTGATCGATCTTATTATTATTTTATTGGGGTTGTGTCAAAATTTTTTGATACAGCAAGTATTTCACTTCAAGTTAAATTCAAGACAATGATTCTGTAAAAGAGGAAGTGAATGTGTTCCAGATTGGTTACTCTCGTGATTTACAAGTGCATGAATGGTCATTTGATTCGGCAATACATATAAGTTGCATGTGCTGGGATTTTCTATCGGTCAGATCGGAAATCTGTTGAGTCGATATTTAATTACAAGAATTAGGAACTAAGATAACTTTTTTTGTGCGGCACTTCTTGCAAAGAATTGTGAGATGGACGTTAAGAGCTTGAAAGAAATTCTTGGTAATCTGCTCAATAAGCCAGTATTTTGCCTAAGAAACCTTGACGAGAAAAAAATATCATGTTTCGAAAGAGAAACGCATAAAGATATATGGTACAATTCTCTTTTTTCAAGTCATGGAGACGTTTGAGTAGATCAACTCATCACTTTAGATGTGAGTTTCCTCGATAAGCAACAAGAAGGCGTTTTCTGATTAATCAAATCCACTGTCAGAATGCTCTCAACAGGATCAGACTTGGTTCTGTTGGAATAATAAGTTAAATACCAGCGGAAAAATTCAATGTGTTAAATTGCCAAGTGATCAATAAAGAAATTAAAATACGAATAATAGCAAATGTCTTCAAAGATGTCGTTGAAGTTATTACTTCTCTTTCAGCTACTCTTGGCTGTCTCCCTAGCAGCACAAACTAAGAATGCATCATCAATCGCAGAGTGCAAAGAGGACTTCGATTATTATTATGAAGGGTATTGCTATACATATTGTCCCCGTGGAACTTACTATAATCCAAATGGTTCTTACTCCTGCCTCGGGTGTCCGTCTCATTGCGGTTCCTGTTCCCTTAATTCAACAACAGACACACCCTACTGCACGTCTTGTTCAAATGGACTTGGAAGTACGGTTACTGGGGGCTGCTTCGAAGTAAGCAATGTTGTTGTTCGGCCGCTTATCGCAGTAGCTATCTTCCTTGGTGCGCTCTTCGCTTTAAGAGCGGCTGTTGAGGTATATTCATGGTCGAAATCTCGTGCAGCACGCCAGCATGCCAACTAAGAATGGAAAAATCCAAAGAGCCACTAAGATGACACATGCAGAGACAACTTTTATACTTCATTGTCTGGGAAATCAAAAGAGAAGAGTTTGTGAAAGGCAATTCCCATTGTAATGAGTTTTTTAGAAGTTTTTTTTCATATAAAGTACGTACTGTTCGTTTTGCGACACGACTATTGCGCTGTTTTTGCTGTTCTTCATACTAGGAATCTTGCCTCTAAAATGACATTATCAACTTATTTCATATTCTATAGAGGGTCTATATCTATTTACAGACGATACCAAACTTTTTCTTCCCATCTGTGAGCTAAAATTGAAATTGAGAAAACCGAATACGCAGTCGCCGGGATAATTTTATTTGCTTTGACGCATTCTGTCCATTACTATTCCAAAATTTCGATTGTTCCTTTGGACACCCTTCTCTTTTTAGATTGGTTTTTAATATTATATTATTTCTGTTATTAGTCAAGCCGAACAAGGAAATTACAAGCAATGATTGCTCGTTACATAATATGTTCTCGTGGGTCGATTTGTCAATCTCTCTCTCTGCTCAAACAGCGGACTTGATTCATTCCAATTAGGCCATCAGACGTGCTGAGGAAGGTTGATGGAAAATCTTGTTGAGGAGTCTTATTCGGAAACTCATGAGGAGACACATTAGGAGTCGAATTAGGTGGCTCATTAGGAGTTTAATTAGGCGCCTAAGTGGGAGTCCAATTTCTAAATTTTCCAGTGATCAGTTTAGTATTTAAGAAATAAACTGTAAAATTTATAAAACATTTTCCCTGTTCGCAGATGTCATTAAAGGTATTAATTGCCCTTCAATTGCCCTTAGTTCTCACTACAGCTCAATCTAAACAAGCGATGACATATGCAGAATGTAAGGAGTATTCCAACTATTATTTTGAGGGGTATTGCTACTCATATTGTCCGAGTGCAACTTACTACTCTCCAGACGACGCTAATACTTGTTTGGCATGTCCCTCAGAATGCAATGAATGCACAGTCAATGCCACAACGAAAGTACCTTATTGCCAGTCTTGCGCGAAAGGATTCGGAACAACACTCTCTGGAGGCTGCTTAGAAGTCTTTGATTTTGTGATTAAGCCTGTTATCGCAATTATAATTCTTCTCAGCGTACTCTTGACCTTGAGAGTTGTCGTAGAGATAATCTTATGGAATAGAGCTAGGAGAGAATCTCTGTGAGGTCCGGAACATTGTGAAATTCCTAAATCTAATGAGGAAGAAGAAAAAAATGAGTTCCTTATCTGGCTCTTGGAATCATGACAGAGTGGGAATCGCCCTTATGAGGAATGAGTGCATTCTACCACTTTGCTTGACGTTTTTTACATACTTTGTGATTTGTTCAAAGGAAAGCGACTTGCCACTTTTTTTGCATATGACTAATAATACCTTGATGCTTGATGGAAAGCAGTTGAAAAGTTTAAAAAGGCATTGTAGTAGTTTCTTAGCGATTAGATTCTACGCTTTAATTTGAGTTATTCCAAGCACTAGCAAGCACTATGATGGTTCAAGACCCTCCTCCTATTGGTGTCTTGCATTGTTCGGAATTTTTCAAGTTATCAATGAAAAATAGAGTGATAGTGAATGAATTGCTGGAGCTTGTATTTTCTCACCTCAATGAGAATTAGACAAATATCAATTTTGGCATTACTGATAAATAGGGTCTCTGGAAAATTTCTCACTAAAATACTCAAATCATTGCTAAACCATTAGAATGAAGAAATCAACATCTTAAAAATATGCAACGAAAAAGTCCTGTGAATCATCACACTCAACAATTTCTTCCTTTTAATTAGTGTACTTGCTTATTTGATTCCTATTATACTGTTATATTGAAATCAGACGCTTTCTTTCTTGTCTCGTCACTCGAAATGAATAGGATACTTACTGAGGGGAATCTCAAACTTATTTAGCCATTGCGAAATATTTGAATTATATTAGATTTTTTTCTTCATACAGATAAGAAGCTTTTGTTATGGTTTAATTTTCTTTTTTTGTTTTTTGTTAGAAATCAATTGCTGTTCCAAGAATTTGCATTCGTTCCCTTTCGATCTTAGTGGAGTTTGATGACTGCCTCTACTCAAACGCAAGCTTTTATCACAATTAGAACACCAAAACCCATTCTGATGAGGAATTAGCAGAGACCACGGGAAAAATTCTCATGCTAAGCTCTTCCAGAATTGCCGATTGATCAGATTTAAGAAATTAAACAAACTCGAATAATATATTACTGCAGTTACTCATAAATGTCATTAAAGGCATTAGTTCTCTTCCAGTTGGTGTTGGTTCTCGCTACGGCTCAATCTAAGAAAGCTAAAACATACGAAGATTGTCTAGCAGCGTTTGATTATTATTATGACGGCTATTGCTACTCATATTGTCCATCCGGAACTTACTCTCTTTCCTATGGCATGTACATGTGTCAAGCTTGCCCTTCAAAATGCGGCAGTTGCGTCCTTAATTCAACAACGGAAACGCCATACTGCACGTCTTGTTCAAATGGACTCGGGATGACAGCCAAAGGAGACTGCTTCGACATATTTGATCTTATACTGAAGCCTCTAATCGTAGCTGGAATTTTCCTTGGCAGTCTATTCACTTTACGAGCGGTTGTTGAGGTTTTCAACTGGGCTAAAGCTAGGAGAGAGCGGATTGCTCCTTAAAGATGAAAAAGTTTGCATAACGCACCAAATCTGCGACTGTATGAAAAAATTGATATTGTAATAGCTCTCTTGGAACCAAAATGGAGGGAAAGGACTCTTTCTGAGAGAATGGTGATGCGACATAGCTTTTTTTGGTATTCTTTACACAGTTTACACAGTCAGTCATTATTTCGAGAAAGAACGAGTATATTTCTATGTCTTGTTGTAAGAAGCATAATCTTAATATGAAAGTTTCCATTTTTTCTATTTTATGGTTCGGGACAGTCACAAATGAATGGGTAGATTATCTTCACACTGAATTAACGCTTCATTGAGATCGCTGAGAGGTTAAAATGTGCTATTATATTACTTCTTTCTGAATCACTCACCTTCACATTACCGTTTCAATTTTATGGACTATCATGATTCTGCATTGTTACTCAATGGATTGCTAATATCTCCGGTCTCTTTCTATTGGGTTAGAATAAGTTTGTTACTCTTATTGAAATTGCTCAGAGAAGATTGAACATAAAAATGTCTAAAACACTAGATTGGTGTCGAAATGTTGTCTCGAGGTCCTTATTTCCTCACTCAAATTCATTATAACTATGGTAAAAGCACATCAGGTCCAGCAAAATTGATTAATGGTGTCATCAGAAATTCTCTCCATCCTGCAAAATTAAAATCCCAGCAATCAGAATTGAGAAATTCACAATACAAATAAAATATAAAGAGGATCGCAGATGTCACCTAACAAAAAACTTTTCTTTCAGCTGCTCCTGGTTATCATCACTATTCAAGCGGCATCAAGCTCGTGCAAGTCATATGATTACTATTATAATGGCCAATGCTATGATTATTGTCCTCGTGGAACATACAGTAATTATTCATATGCCTCTAATACGTCCAGCTACATCTGCTTGGACTGCCCGAGCGAATGTGCCTACTGTAGTAGAAATTCTACAACAAAAGCGTTATACTGCACCTCCTGCAGAAATGGTCTCGGAGCTACAGCGACGGGAGGCTGTCATGATGTATTCGATGTTGTGGTGAAGCCTACGATCGCGCTTGCTATCTATTTAGGAGCGTTTATCACTTTAAAAATAGTGGCGGATGTGCTCAGACGGAAAAAGCTCCAAGCAGGACAGCAAGGTGTGCCTCCTGCATAAAACATCTCCAAAAACACATTAATCACATTGTAAGACTGATGGTGAGGGCAGGGATGATAACTCATGAGATTATTGAACCTCCATTGGAAAATGAAGCGAGATGGTGTGTTTTGAGACTGATTTCTCATTGTTTATTATATCTATATTGGTCGTATCTCGTATGAAAAACATTTTGCTTTTTATATTAAAATTCATAACGAGAGGCAACTTATCCTGTTCCTTATTGCCTGAAGTACTTATCGAACAGAGGTTAAGATGATAACCCTGCAATGAGAAAAAAAACTTTTGCTGTTTATATTTGAAAAAGATTTAGTAAGTAAATATCGCTAAAAGGCTTGAAAGCCGGGTGTTTAACAAAAAGTGCACTGATAGCCACGTTAAACATTCAAAACTTGTTAACAGAAGATGGCGCAGTATAGATTTTCCGATCTGGCATATCTAACGGCATCTTAGATTGAATATGGGTAGTCGACAACACTTCGGAAGTTTTAAATTGTATCGGCAATGTATCTTCTTTAATGATGATGGGCTATTGACTGTCTTGAAAAGATGTTTACGCTGGTAGACTATTTGTATTTTTGTATCTTACCTTAGTTATGATATAATCCTCAGCGATACTTCGATTTGCACCTGGAATCAGGACTGTCTAAGTAAAACAGCATTCATTTTGACTGGCAACAAAGTGAAGCAAAATTCTTTTAAACAGTTTTCAAACGCTGGAAATTTTGAAGTATGATCAGAATGCTTCGCAAATGCGTATGAGAACCTGTTTTATTTCACTCTAAATCAAAATTAATTAGGTTTTTTTATTAAAAAGGAAGCTTATTGACATCAGTCAAAATCAATCAAATGCGATTAAAGGATCCTCTTACCCTCCTGTTGCTGCTTCAAACTATTTTGGTGGTTGCCTCCACTCAAGGTAATGAGACGTTAGCATCTTGCAAAACACGATATCAATATTATTATAATGGAGAGTGCTACAGTATATGCCCAAGTGGAAGTTACAGCAGTTCATATACTAATTCCGCATGCTTGGATTGTCCGAGGCCATGCTCTGAATGCGGATACAATTATACTTCGGAAGCAGTTGAATGCACCTCATGTGCAAATGGACTTGGCATGACAAAATCAGGGAAATGCTTCGACACTTATGATGTAATCTTCAGACCTCTTATTGCAGTTGCTATCTTCTTAGGAGTTTTAATATCTTTAAAAGTGGCTATGGAAGTATTTTTTTGGACTAAATCTCGAGGCGCGCGTCGGAATAGCTCGGCATAATACGTTCGAGAACGAGTTTGCTTCTGACTTGCTACTTAACTGTAAATCTATCGATCGATATTTTAAAAAGTAGGTCTTTTCTTGTTTCATTTTTTTTTTTAAATAGGATATGTATATGTAAGCTTACATTGATAAACATTTCTTTCGAGAATACATATTATGGGTTGTCTATGAGGAGCAATAAATGGAATAATTTTCGGGATGTTATTCAGAGTTTTGGTTCACATTCCAAGCTAGAATATTTCCTTTGAAATCATATGTTTGAGATTAATTTGCTGAAGCTTGAAAAAGTGAAAAGGGCTTGAATAAAATGGTGCATTAGATTCGTTCGAGTTGGAAATTATGTAGAGCATAGTTGAGCTTTTATCACAACTTGAGAAGTCTTTGATACCACATTGAATCCTTGGGGCAGGTTGTTACAATCGTTTGAGGTCTCTGCAACATATGACCCTCTTTTTTTTTTTGGGGGTGGGGATAAAAAAGCTCTGGAAACAAAACTTATCATCTGACCAGAAAATTTATGAGGAAAAAATAGATGACAGCTGAGTGAGATACTCAATGTCTTTTGGCTATGAGATTGACACCAACTCCATGTAAAGCTTTTTTACCTGAAGAATTCCTCATTTTACCATGTCTTGTGAAAAAAAAGATTAATTTCCTTCTTTTATGAGAAGGTATTGTTTCGATCTTTCTTGAAATATCATAATTAAGGTCATAAAGAGCTTCAGCAGAGAACATGCAGAGCGACTGCATTGCAAATTAAAGTCGTGAAAACCTTGAATGCCTGCTCGGCTCATAATGATTTATAGGTTGGCTCTTTGAAATCTAATTGATAACTTGGTCATCGATTTTTGTTCAAAACCTCTAAATTTTAATCAACAATTCAAACTCTCGAAAGGAATATATGTAGCAGAATTGCTGCTTAATGATATAATTTAGTTGAAGAAGATCTTACAGCAAAAACTTTGTCTTATTCTTTATGTTTAGACCTTATACGAAAGTCTATAAAACAATTTTTCATCGAATCGGAAGTATCTTCTTCACGAACAGATGAAAAGGATGTCATCTAAGTAGTCGATCTTCTCTCAGAAAAGAGAATTCTGAAATTCGAAACTAATTTATTAACTACTAATTTACAGCATGCCCTTAGTTATTTCATTTTTTTTCGCTCTACTAGCACTTCTCTCCCAGCTCACTTTCGGCGACCTCGTTTGGTCGACCAATTCATTCTTGCAAGCCCCAGTCATCGCTGCCTCTGGAACAACTAACGCTTCGTTTCTTCAAAATAACGTCGTTTTAATCCGCGGAGACATTTCCTCAGGCCAAAACTATCTCGGAGCAACCACCAGCAACTCCGATGGGACTTATAACTTCTTCTTAAGAGCAATGAACGCAACATCCTTACAAATCAATGGTTCAGATATCCCAATCTCCACCAAACTACCGTCAAATAATTTCAAATACACATCTACATCAACCGGTTATTTCGCCTTAGCATTAGTGGACATCGACGAGTTCTTATACAACCAAATCTACATTTACTATCTATTGACCAACGCTACAGTCTTCCGAAAGATCGCGTTGACAGCTAACCAGGATTATTCTGTAACGTATTCTATCTCTGATGTTTTCAACAACGAAGAAATGATCCTCGTTGCTTATGATGAAGGAGAGATTTTGAACGGGACATTCGAGGGATTCAGCTTTAATTTGAATTCGATGACCCTTGTAAATCACAGCGTGAATAATCCGATTCAAATGGCTATTGCTGATACTGATACAAGCGGCCTATGTGATGCATTGCCTTACACCGGCTCCGCTTATTGTATTTGGAAGAGCAATGGCATTGTATATAGTGCTGAAGTGAATCTGACGAATAGTACCGTTGGGACGGTTCAGACCCTTTTCACGGATGATACAGTTGCCGGGGTTGTCTACAGCACTAGTGATGTGCTTGCGGCTCAAGGATATTACGTCGGGTTGGTTGATAAAGCCGAAGCGACAAACGATCATATGATGGCTGTGTTTTCGAATTCAGATGCAGCAGGGGTTACGTTGAAAACATTAGCAACCACGACAGCGCAAATGAAGATCACGGTGCGGTCGATGTTTGCGTTCTATGCTGGGTTCGGAGCAGCGTATTCTACGGTGAATGCTGATGAAACACTCACGTGGAGCTATCAAACGTATTTGAGAGATGGGAGTTCAAATGGAACTGAGGTGACGATCGCTACAGTGACTACAGATTATCCTGGTTCGACGTTCTTGACGACGGAAATGTTCGCGAGAAGATCGCTAATGGTGCTTGGGAGTCAATCAGATAGTGCAGGAGTGACTCCGTATCTATGGTATGGCATGCTCTTGAATCAAACGATGAACGCGGCGATATATTTGAAATTTTCATTGGTTTTCTGTGTGTTTGCGTTGTTTTGCATGTTCAATTATTAAACACATCACATTGTTATTATTAAAAGGATGTCGCAAGCTTTTAAAAAACACTTATTTTTCATTAAAGGATTTTAGAGAGAGAGAGCCAGCTTCTTCTCTTGAATAAGGGTAGAGATATATCTGAAAAACCGAATTGTTAGCTATTCCTTCATGCAATATATTCAACACCCTTCTTCATATATATATATTCTCCATCCTTTGTATATGAATGAGTAAAGAGTTTCTCTCATGGAAGTAGAGACAAAAAAATTTATTGATGTTCTTCTATATGTAAAGTGGGATCAAGTAAGTGTAGATTGATATTATCAAGCAGAATACAATAACCTAATAATTAATAAATGTCAGCTTGCTGACAATTTACCCAATTAGAATCTTATTGGGTCCTTTTTCAGTCATGGTCGACAAGTGGTAGATTTATTTTCGGGTCTAATGCAAGTACAAGGCTTTGGCTCATCCAAACAGCTTTCCGATTTTTTAAAGGGGTCATGGCCATCGTAATATGGATCTTGATGGAGAATGGCTCAAAATAACCGAATGTTGATAGAGGAAAAATTTACTTGTCTGCATTTGCTCAAATAATATTTTGCCAGCGGTTTTCGACTAACCATCTCCGTATAGTTCACTTTGTCTGTCGACCACGGGTTGCATTGGGCTTTTAAAAGCATCTGAAGGTAATAAATCGAAAATAAACACAATGATCGCTTTCATAGATTATCATACCTTGAGAATTTCAATGTGGTTATTTTGAATAGCAAAATAAAGAGGAGTTCTCCCAAGCTAGATTAGTAATAGCATTACTCACTCAAATCCATTTGTATAAAATAGTTACCAAGTCCTGAACGTTGAGATCAGCTCCATTTTTTATTAACACATCTGCAATTTCGGTGTAGCCTCTCTTTGCTGCCCAATGGAGAGCAGTTTGATGCACCTAATCACCGAAACATTTGCAAATGTAGCAACCTACTGAAGTAAAGGAAGACTTACATTATCAAAGTCGTAGACGAGGTATTTATTTTGGATAAGGAGTAATTCTACCGTAATCAGCTCGCCCGTCTTAGCAGCGAGGATGAACTCTCTTGCATGGTCTTTCTCGTAAGGCTGGGAGCTAAAAATTTTCTTCTTAGAGATCTATAATCACCAGTAAAATAACCCTTCAAACTAAGTATTAGTATACCTCCTTAGGGTCAAGTTTCAAAAGCTGAAAATATTTAATCGCATCAACCAATGCCTTTCTGACGACCTTATAATCTCTTTTTCTGGCCTTCGGAATCACCTGATGGCTCTCCTCTTTCACGCTGAACGTCAGACAAAATTCGGTCGGAAGACTTGCTAATGCATTTTGAGAAGGACCAGGAGATACGAAGCTCATTCCTGGAATTTTTTCTAGCGTCTTACTTTGAATTTCTTCTAAAACCCGGTCATTCTCTTTATTCCAGAGCCTTTTTATTGGCGAACTTTTCTTTGGGGATTTTTTCATTGTTGTGTTCTCCTCGGTACAAGTACTGCTAGAATTTGTTTGATTCTGTGAATTAAGAGTGAGCACTCCTTCATTTTTCGAAGGAGTTGGATCAGTCATCACAATGGAGTTCTGCTTTGAGAGTCCCAATTTTTGTTCTAAGGTGACGGAGCAAAGGGTCTTAGAATGGAATAACCGGCGATTCTTTTTCATCTTTGCTCCTGAGGAAAGTTGTGTAATACTCTGGCTCTGGGACAGATCTCTATGAGACACACACTGAGACTGACTCTCAGGAGTTTTAAAGCCTTCAACAACAATTGAGGTTTCAAAAATATCGATTGGCAGACAATTGTTTGCAGCTTTGTCCTTTGGAATTTCGATGGATCTCAGCAAGGATCCTTGCTGAAAATCCTCAGCTACTGACGCGACGGACCGCTTCCGCTTAAAAAAATTATTGAAATTCGTCGCAACCCTCTCCTTGTAAATTTCTCCAAGCGAAGGAATCGTTGATTTGGTGCCTTCATCGGCTGTTCTGTCATTCGCAACACTCAGCTTTGAGCTTGAAATGCTGCTTATGCTACAAGTAGAGTTTTTGCTACTCGTGAATAAAGTCGTTCTCCGCCGTACTGGTCGTCTGAATTGAGGAGTAAGTAGACTCCCCAATTTCCCTGAAGCATGCTTTGAGACACAGTCCACGGGATTGGCCGCAACAAAATTATCACAGCTGTGCTGTAGGTGCTCTCGGTCTTGTTGGCTTTCTTTTTCTTTAGCTCCGTTGATACTTTGAACCGGTTGGGTTTCCAGATTTAATTCCGAGCAAAGGTCTTTTAGTAAGCACCGAGGTGTAGTGTTTTTAGAAGGCCGTACTCGCCCAGCAAGAGCTATTGTAGCAGCATTTGTCGTAGGAGAAGTAATCCTTAGATTTGAGTCATTCTTAAGCAATCCATGAGGAAATTGGCTGGAAAAACTCATTTTTCGACCTAAATGTATTGATTTTGGAGTCTGAGTGACCGGTGGCTGGTCTGGTGAATGATATTCAAAGCTTTTCAGCTCAGAACGCTGTTTCTTGTGTGTAGGCAAGTTTTCACTTGTCTCAATTCGTTGGGAGGTATATTTTCCAGCGGGAAAGAGATTAAATGACTTTGTATTCGAGAGAGGTTTCTTAACCTGGTTGCTAGGGGATATAACGGGTAGCCGCGTGACACAAGGACTTAGCTGCATGAGCTTGAGATTAGCAGATAGATAGTCTGGGATTTGCAAATAATTTAAAAGATAAATTTATTTGGCAGTTGGGTGTAGCTGATTAAAAGTATCAGTGATGGATAGCAGCGCTTAATCGAGTTGGTAAAATTAGCATAGAAGCAAGCTTGAGTTTAGTAAATCAAGCGAGAATGTTTATCGAAATTCGTGTGAATTTCTGCAAAGTCGTATTTTTTCAAAGAAGAAATGATGATGTCTCGCTCTAAAATTTTTGCATTTACATGTCTCAACTACATCAGTCGGCTATCCTCCGAAATGTCTATTGAGAAAATGGCAGATGAACAAGCTTGAGTTATCAGATAAATTCGTATGAAATATCATTTTTTTCAATAGTTTTCTTGAAGTCATCATTCTTATTAGCTATTCTCATGGGGTTATGCTATTAACATATACCTACTCTGAAATTGAATCTGATAAAGTTTACGTTGGACTAGATTTCAAGAAGTTGAAAGCTTTTTTGTGACAACTTGCCGAAAATCCTTGTTCCGAATCACCAACTGACAAAAATTACTGAATGCCGTTATTGTACCAAACAATAAACATTCAGCTTTCTGATATACCTAAGATCCTAACAGTTCAGCAGAGGTACTATTCTCAAATCAAATAGGTTTTGCATATCAAGGAAAATTGTATCCTTTAATCACTAAGCTTAAGTTCATTCACAGCAGGTGCAACTATTGACCAGGCAAAGTTATTGGAGAAGACACCAGCGTTAACAATAACTAGATAATCTTTCGGATTTTTTGGATTCAAACTCAAAAATTTGCGAAAAATAAAAATGAACGTCAGTTTTCCCAGAGCATTAAGTTTGCTCTCTTCACGTTTTTATTTGGAAGCAGTTCCAGTTGTGTTACTTAAAGGGGTAACACCACGGATTACTTCTCATCAGCCGACAGCTATGCTGGTTTTTTATCCAAAATTTTCGCACAATATTAATTTATTCTAAACAATATGCAAAATTCCTCTCGAGCCAAATTCATTAAACGTTAAAGTCTTTCTATTCTTCCTCACCTATGTGACCTTTATCTCCCTCCTCTTGCTTTCTAATTGCTAATGGATCGGGGTTAATTAACTGAAAGCATGAATCAAATAATGTTTACAAGGATTTCCATTTCAATCAGGCATTTCCTCTAATTCTAGAATATCTGAACAGATTTATTATCCACAAGCGATTAGCAGTGAGCTTATGAACGAGCTTGAACACGTTTTTCTGTTCAATTTTTATAAATTAACCCGAAGTCTTTTTTGATTCTAACATGGAATTAACTAGTATCAATTATTTAAGCCAGCGAAATCCGAAAAAATAATCTAATAAAAATTTGAATTTCGGTCAACTCGAATCAAAAATGAGATCTTCTCTTTTATCTCTCTGTTTCTTGCTCGTCTTAGTCACCATCAACGCTCAAGAGCGCCAGCTGGGTAAGCTACACCTCTCATCTCTCTCTCTTTTTGCTAAAGTCTTCATATTTAGTGGGAGGAATAACGATCCATCAAGACCCATCAATGGAAGAGACGACCCCGCTACTTGAAACCGGTTTCAAACAAATGCAGGCCCGTAATAGTGACTTCAACTTGGGCGAAATGCAAGAAGCGAAGGTGCTGGAGTATTCGACTCAAGTAGTCGCTGGTATTCTCTCGAGAATCCTCGCGGAGGTCACAACAGCGAAAGGAACCTATTTGGTTTACTTCGAATCCCTTAACCAGCCTTGGACTGGCCTTAATAACCACTTGGAAAAGGGATGCTACCTCCCTGAACCAGTCAAAAGCTCTTGCATCCTAGCTTCAAGCGCTGAGGCATGCAAGAAATTGGTCATGACAGATGGAAAGTGCGTATAAACATGCTTGAAAATAATATGAGGCCTTCTACATGTTTGGGGGTCCTAACATTATTAATAGCGTATTAACTTCTCATATTATTTGCATTAACTGATGGGTTTATTGTTAACTAACTTCATATATGATATCATTAATTCATAAGAACTGCCCTTAAGCGAATACTGAACTACTAACCCGAGAAAGAATAATAATATCACCAAATACAGTCTCATACCTTCTGAACCGTTGCCTCTGTTTGTGTAATTCTTTTTTTTGTTGTGAAAATAAATAATATATTCACATTTAAAACGATCAATTCCGAGATCGTTGAAGAACCAATCAAAACAAGGAATTTTACATAAAGACTTATAGGATAAACAATGTGGAAACTGTATGTGAATACAATAAATAATTGTCGAAATAACTATGGATGCGTTATTAGAAAAAGAAATGTCAAAAAAATTGAACTTTGAAAAAGTATTCTGTAGAGAAAAGCTCCTTCTAACTTGTTCTTAGAGTTAAGCTTATGAAAAAAATTAACCTTTGGTCGATGACGTGAACCTCTTCGGTTCTTTTTTTAAAAAAATTGTTTGAAGGGTCCTCGTCATCTAATGTAAAAGAAACAGAAAAGATCAAATAATGGAAAAAAATTGTTATTTTTCTGGTAAATTCAAAGATGCCGCTCGAGCGCGAACAGCGTCTTGCTCACATTTCAATCATTTCAGGATCGTCCAGATAAAGTTGGTCCAAAAAAGGAACATCAGCGTGATTTCTTCTTTGTTCAGAGAGTTTGTTTTCCTTGTTTTTATCTCACTGTATTGGTTTTTCACCTGCTGATGGTATAACCGAGCCCATCCCAGTCTCTCAAGGAAATTTGCCGGGATTGAATAGCATCTACAAATTTTGCATTTTCCACAACATTCCTTCGCGAACCTTCCTCGTGTGTGGTTGTAATACCGGCAAAGCCATGGTTGCAGCGCCATTAACGCAAAATCGTCAAAATTAGAGATTTTGTCTTTAAACTTCGAATCTCTTTCGATTTCGAGGTATAGGAATGTGTGGATGAATAGCATGTTTAAAGTGAAGAATACTTTGCAGTAGAGGAGAATAAACGCTTGCTCGCATTCAATAGTGTTTAGATTTATTAGAAATAAAATATCCTTGAAGTTATTCGTGTGAGTACGCAGATGATTCGCGAACTTATCAGCGCTGAAAAAGCTTTCCCACTCACCTGGCGTGACCAAGCAGACTTTCTGGTTTTTCATGTAGCAGACCTGCTCTCGATGTTTCTTCCAAATGTTTATTAGAATACCCCGCTGTATTACCCGCAGCCTTTCATCGTCAAGCACCGTGCCTTTGAACAAGGTCACGAGATTATTGATTATTGAGTATAACAGAATAAAGGATTTAGAGGCAAATTCGTTGTCTTGGTTATTGAGTTGCTTTAACATGATTTTGCAGAGCTTTCGACAAAATTTCAGAGAATTTTTCTTGCAAGGAAGCGCCATTTCGTAATTTTCATGTACTTTGACTTGCTTCAGATGTGGAAGGTCATGATTGCTCTCGCTTCCGGTGTCCATAGATGGCTCGGAACACCTATACTCAAGTTTTTGCTCTTCATTTTCAAGTTCCATAGAGCTAGTTAGCAGAACGGTATTTGTAGACGTGGCGGTCAAAGGCTGAGGACGGGCTGAATCCATTGCTGTGAGGTATGTCGTTTGGAGAATTTCTGTTTCTTGAAATAACTGCTGAGGTAGAAATTAGAATCAATTGAGAGATCTCGAAAAAAGATTACCTTAAAAGCGACCAAAAAGTTATCGATGACTTCAAAAAGAGGTATCTCTAAAGTTTTATTTTCTTTAGAATTCTGCGATAGAAAGGATGCTCTTTATGATTTTCAGTAAATCAGTAAAATATTCTAGATTAATTTATCGCAGCGATACATGCGTTCACTGGTTTTTAAATTTTATTCCGGATGACAACCGAACAAACTCAATTCACTTCGATTCAAAAAGCGCCAATACCTAACGTCCAAACTCAAAAATAAAATTTATTGGGATCTATTTCATATTCCATGCATCATGAGCGATACAAAGCCTTAATAATTATTAGAATCACAGACAAGCTAACAGCCACAAATTGACGTTCTGACCAATTTTTTTTTATAATGGTTGACTTCAGTTAGCAAGGGAAAATTTGAATGCAAAGGCTGTAAAAGAAAGAAAAAGAGTTCGTTGGTCATGAAAAGTGAGACAAGTTGTCTTAAGCGGTTTTTCTTTGTCTGAATCAACGTATTTCAAACATCTTACAGATGAGACCATTGGTTTGCGGCGATCTCTTGTGCATCAAATTAAGGAGCTGTTATTTCCTGAGTGCCGAAAACAGGAACTGTTTGTTGCAAGGAATATTGACCATTCAAATACTGTTTAAATTTCGGGTAGAAAAATAAATTTGAGAACCGCGATGTAGCTTTTTGTTAAAAAGAGAGAGGAGTTATATGAAAGATCGAAATTACAAATGAACTGTGGAAAAGTGTCTTGTAAGAGGAAAGCTTCACTCAAAGAGGGAGCTGGATAAGTTTCTAACTCCATCAAATACACTGAGAATCAATAAATAGCAATTTGAAAAGATTTCGAATTTGGCGAGCCGACTTCTCCTCTGCCGAGCATATCTCCGGACAGCTCTGAGAAATAGCTGAAGTCAAATGACGATTTCAAGCAGGTTAGCAAGGCCAATCAATGAACTTTTTTTTCGAGTCATATTATTGTATTTAAGTACAGCCGAGGTGGCTGTCAGGTTGGCTAATCTTAAGGAATAACTCTATCTTCCGAAAAGCTTCGCTAGTGTCTAGCTCTTCCTGTCTTATTAACTTGATGGCTGCAATTTTTTTGTTTTTTATATTTACTAAATGAACCTTGTGCTCACTCATCGAATAATTTTCTTTAGCGTCAATGCAATTCGAAGGACTCACGACTCGATTCGAGATTCATCAATAAGAGTATGGGTTGGCGAAAATAGCTTCCATAGTAATAAGGTATAAGGGGTATTAAGTCAATACGTAATTAATTTCTATCAATCCAGTTTAATTCTCTAGTCGCGTCAATCAAACTCTGATTTTCTTTCTTTACTTAATTATTTAGTTTTTGCGAACCCAGCCTGAGTTTTCGAGTCTAGTTGATGCTTTTGGTAGATTTTTCATGTGTATTTCTTTTCGACTCATAAGCCGCTATCTCTTCGATAAGACCATTAATAAATTATCATTATTAATATATATAAGGTCACACGGCATGATGATGATAATGCATAATTCTCTTAATCAAAGAGTCATAATCATAGATTGAACGGTTCATTCCAATTATCATTTCCAGCCATCAGTCTCTGCACCATATCAAGCGATGAATAGGGCTGATCAAACGGTACAAAATGCCCAGCGCCATACACAGTCAAAAACGTCAAATTCCCTCCAACTCTAGCAGTTCCCACAACATTATTCCCTTTCATCTGCCAAGCAACTTTACTTGCTTTCTTATAAACAGGTCTTCCACTCCAATTGATCTGGTTCACGAAACCCAACACGCCTGCTGTGTTGCACTCCATATCGTCAGCTCCGTTAAAAATGACGACCTTCGTTCTTTCTAAAACATAAGCCAATACCCCAAGATAGCTCTTTGAGATATCCACCGCCCAATTACTATAAGTTGGGCCATCGCAAAGCTGGTAGTTGAAGTCAGCAGGCATACCAAAATTGACTTTCACATCTGTTTGGTTCAGATATTGCCCAGCATTTCCAAAGACAGGTCCTATTTTCGGAGAAGGCTGTCCAACGCCATAGTAGCGGTAGTTATTGAGGAAAACCGAGCCGCTCACCTGGAAGCTTTGTAAATATGATTCGATTTCGTCAAAGTAATCGAATCCTTGGGCATAGCCTCCATTCAGAATAACCTCTCTGCCTTCAGTAATCAACGACTGAATCCGATCTCGTGATTGAGGGTCAATGATTCCCATAGCATAGGCTGCGACCCCAAAGGATTCTAGCTGATAGAAAGCGTCAGTCCATGGGTTTTGCATTGCGATTCCGGTTAGCTTTGGTAGAGCAGCAGACCCGTTTGAAAGCAGCTGGTAAGCAATGGCGGGGACGTAATGGCCTCCGTAGCTCTCTCCCATGACCCAAAAGTCAAGAGCGGCTAAATTTGTGTAGTTATGGAAAAATTGCTCGAGTAGATTTTGGATTTGCTGGGCAGAGGTGTTTGAATCGATGACTATCTGAGAACCAGGCTGAGAATATCCCACGTTAGTGGGATTGTCTAAGAACATGAGGTTAGCTTCAGAACTCCAAGAGTAATTTCGCGGAACGAGATTTAAAGTACCATTATCGTTCTCGACGGAGTATGGGCCAATTTCGCCCAGGTTTGCTAACTGGCTTGAGCATCCAGGGCCTCCTTGCATGAAGAGGATGGTTGGCTTGGTGGTGTTCTCGATAGTGTAGCCAGTGGCTGGGATAAACTGATAAAACATCTTTGCGTTGCTGGTCTGATTTACAACTGCCAGACCAAACACCGTGTTGTTGAAGAAGTTGGATCCTGTCACAAGCCCGGTCGCTAATGCAAGGAAAACTAATGTGGGAAGAATGAAATGAAAAGATTTCATGGATGCCGCGATTTTCTTTTATTGAATAAATTAGAGAATCAAATTTAAATGCGAAGCCTTGATTCAAGATACATGTTGTACTGATGTACGAAAATACAATAGAAATCCTACCAGAATATCACAAGAAATCCTTTGTAATAGGAGATCCCATTGATATTCGGTCGGCATAATGACTGCAACATTTTCCGTTTAGCTAAAACTTGAAAGGTGGGTGAGAGAGTTAAGATTTTTTTTCGATGGAAGCCTGTGGAACGAACTCATATGGAAAATGAAGAGAAAAGATCAAACTTTTAAGGAACGCGAATATTTATGATAGCACTATACCATTTTACAAAGCCAGACTTTAAAGTCCGATGAAAGCCAAAATTAAACTAGCAAGGTCAATGAAGACTCCATGCTGACTTTTAGCTACAACAAAGGAATCTTCTATAATAAAACATTTTATTTTTCAAATTGGAGGAGCAACTTTGGATTTTCAGATGCCCCATACGAACTGAAGTAGTTAAAGAGAAGTTTGAAAATACATTTCTCAACTCAAAGCTCTATAATTATGTTCTCTCTAACTTGTGCCTTATTGGAAGAAATTTTTTGTCCCAGTTTTGGAATGACACAAGAGATATTTCATAAAATGGAAGGAAAAAACGAGAAACTGCAAGCATTCTAAACATCTTAGTAACACGAAATTATTTTTTTTAGGTATTTTTTGAAATGACATAACCACCCCAGTGAAAAAGCGAATTATTACATTACCACTAAGGACCATTGGTTAATGACCATGGAAATCATTTCATATAAATAAAATTTCTTGAGGTTACCTTGTTTATCATCTTTGAAACACACATTTGAATATACTAATGCGCTTAACAATATAAATTTCCTTTGGATAGTCATTGTAAGCAATAGAATGACTAAATACAATCATTTTACATAATGCAGCTTTTCGGCTTCAAAATTTCACTACTACTATTACCAGTATTAAAACTAGAGAGTAAACTTTGTATCATTGCTTTCGTCACTGGCTTTTTGATGCAATCATCCATTCCGCTGTCCAAACCCTCTTTTTTCTTCTCCTCTCCAACGAAAGCAGTACACCCAATAATCCTCGTACTTCTCCACTCATTCTTCACAATCCGCTCTCGAATTTTCCTTGTTGCTTCTAATCCATCCATCACAGGCATATTGAAATCCATAATAATCAAATCATAGTTTTTAGATTTCTCACAGCATGCGTCTCGATGCCTTTTTTCAATTAAGTCCAAGGCAGCCTTTCCATTGAAAGCAGCGTCTGGTTTTATCCCGAAAGACGATAGGATCATTTCAATGGTATGAATGTTGAACCCGTCGTCGTCAACTACCAAGATGCTGGATTTCTCACACTCATGCAATATTCTTGGCGGAGAAATAAACGTAATGGTTGACACATCTCTTTTCGATGTCGATGAGATCGGCTTGCAAATAGGAAGCGAAATCGATAACTCCTCGCTCAATATGGGAATATCTTCTGAATGTATTTCAGAAACTTCCTCTATTTGGTCCTTTAGGTCTTCTATCTCAAAAGTTACAATCGTTTCTTGATTCTTAATAGACTTAAATTTTAAGCCTCTCCTGGTTTCAGGGTTCAGTTGCTGTGTTAGCGCATTCGCCGCAGCTAGTCCCAGTCCAGCGCCTGTTGAGCGCTCTCCTACTTTCTTTCCTATGCTCGCTTCCTTCAAATTTTTCATGAGATTCTCTAACTCCGCTTTAGTCATGCCGATTCCACTGTCTTTCACGGTAAATAGCAGCTTATTTGAATTCTTTTCTATTGAAAGTTTGATAGCACCTTCAGAGGTAAATTTCACTGCATTTCCCAATAGATTATTCAAAATCTGCTTGAGCCTTTGAAAATCAGTACCTATTTCAATATCATGCTTCACAGAGAATTCAGTCTGGATCTCCAGGCGCTTCTTTTGAATCGAATGTTTATATAATTTAATACACTCGTCGACCGCTGGAAGCAGCTTTCCCTTTTTCATATCCGGAGAAAAAAATCCAAATTTGATCTGAACAAAGTCGAGAACATCATTCACGAAGCTTTCAAGCAGCTTGCAATTCATGATAGACGGCAAAATGAAATTCTCCTTCACTTCTTGGTCGATTCCATGATGTTTTGATGCCGTGTCCATGCAGTTCGTGATTGTGTTAAGCGGAGTCAGAAGTTCGTGAGATAACGATGAGAGAATATTTTTTTGCATTTCGGCTTTCTCTTGGAGGCCTTTGATGCTCTCAGTGATGTTCGTCATGATGATGACGAAGCACTCTTGCTGGTCGATCACGGCGCATGAGATATGAACCTCATAAAACTCTTTCAATGTAAAGTTACGAGGTCCATAGGCAGAACCACCACAGCTGAGTCGCTTCATTTTAAAAAGCTCTTGGAAGCATTCAGAGTCATTTGCTAAGAGCTCAATGAGGCTTTTCAGGTCAAAAATGCTCGAAAATTTGTGGCTGATTGCAGGGCAAGTTTCCTTTATCAGAGCTGGCTGATGAAGCTCAAGTTTCACAATCCTCTCAAAGAAAGAACGATGAAAATTATCATTTAAACTCTTTTTGCGATATAACTGCGGAGGTTTTGAAGTCCTATTATCATTAGGTGATTTCGGAGGAGATTCAACGAAAAGCTTCGGAGGCGTCTCGAGTGGCAATTCTGCGGTTAATGCACTAGGATTCTCACCTCGGTTACAGTACTGCACATCAAATTTGCGGTTGACCACAATAATGATTTCGTTCAGCTGCTGGAGAATCTTCTTGAGAGATACCTCGTTTTCTGTTAAAACATTTCGTCGTACGAAATATATCCGAAGGGATCTCTCTTGGAAAACACAGAAAATGATTATAAGAATATAGCCTATGATCAGAGGCAATAGCTGCTTAGAGATTTCAAATCCGTTGTGGAAAAGACAAGCAAAGGTGATCCCGCCCCAGACCAACGTGATTGAATAGACAGCGCAGAACCACCTTGCGAAAACGAATATCGCAAACGAGATATGCATCAAAGAGACAATCCCGAGCAGGATCGCCTCTTGATAGTTAGAGGTTGTTGGGCCAGATGTCTTGAAGTGATCTCTAATCGTCGGAATTCCGATAATTATGATAATACTGAGACTAAGTATGAAGGCGATCATATTTTCTCTTGTGCTATCCCGTAGATTTTCAGTGATTTCCTTTCCTTTCTTGGTGAACAGTGCCGCACCAGATAAAATGTTGATGAGCAACGAAAAAATGATTGGCACGAGGTAGGTCTGATCGCGAGTGGTGGCGTAATTTACGAGAGATTGAACAAATTCAAGCGACATTGCAGTAATTATAAAAAAATGTATATTCTTTTGAGACGCGGTTTGCTGAGCGAACCTCTCTTCGATGTACTTGGGGTACAGGTCTTTTCTGAGTCTGAAGAACCCTTGCATTTGCTCTCAATTTGCCTTTCGAAACAGCGTTGAGCGTGTGTTCAGTTATAATGGCTGCCTATAAAATAAATTCTAAATACTAATAAGAATTTACTTTCAATGGCTCAGAGCTAAAATGCCTTAAATCGCTTAAAAAGCCGCCTCTAAATATGCTCATAGACCAAATCCGTGGTAATTTCTCTTACAAAGCTGAGACCGCTCTATCATTTAGATTCCTCATTGAATATTTATTTTGAATTTATTCATAAGATTATGTACTATTAAAGATTTCTGTCGCTTTCATGTTCAAACAACAAAATGTATAGTTATTACGATGTTTGAGAAAACGATTATTTACAGGGGATATAGGTTAAATTGCTAAAGATCTCTACTAACGAGGAATTAGTATCAACAGAATTTCTTATAACTGAATCATAGCGCCCGGCAAAGCTGCATGCTGACCTCGTAGCTCTTAGGCAGATGGTTGATGAAGAGATCTCTTGAAAATATCAGCTGGTTGAAGAATTCGCAGTCCTTCACCTCCACAAACGCGATGCCTTTACTCTCAACGAACTGCTTCGTCATGAGGAAAATTCTTCCTTGCGGCAGAAGCTTCACACTATTCATGTTCTCTTTCTTGATAATGTTGAATAACTCCAACGTTTTCTTCAAACTCTGAGGCCTGTTGGCCTGGGATTTCTCATCCTCTTTCAACGCGTAAGAAACGATCGTCTTCGTCACACCAGGCTCCTTCTGCTCGCATAGATCCAATGCCCGGATCACATCAAGAGTATCCCTTACGGAGCCAGCGCTCAGTCTTGGTACCAAGTCGGTTTCATTGACCACGCTTATCAGATTGTCTTTCAGCAGAGGGAAAAACTCCTTTGATAGCACCGCGGCCGTCCCATAAGAGTAACCGATGATTCTCTCGCTCGGGTTTTCAATCGTGCTGGGAGGGTAGACCAGGAATAAGAGCGTTAATATCGTCGAGATTCCTCCGCCGAGACTATGACCACTGATAGAGAACTGATAGTCCTTGTATTCAGGGTTCGCGAATGTTTTTTCAACGGTGGGCTTAACCTCATGGAAAACACTCAGCGCTGCTGTGAACATACCTGCATGAATCCAGCCTCGATAGAGCTCCTCGTCCTCCAGCATATTCTTCGCGGATTTATTCTCAACGCCATGAAGTTGATGAGACTCCACCTTTTCTTCCTCCAATTCAGTATTGACTCTGCTCTCTTCTTCGAAATTAATAATCGGGACCATTGCAGAGATTTTTTGTTTCAGATGGAGATCCATATGTGAAGTGTGATGCACTTTCAAATAGAGTTTTCCTTTTGGGTCTCTCCTCAAGCTAATGTTGAAATACTCGGCATCAATGTCGGTTAAGAAGTCCAGAATCGATCTCGTGCCTCGGATGCTCAGGACAAATTTTTTCACGCTACTGTCTCTAGCAAAGGCAAATACCGGCTTATATGTAAACGACTTCCAGCAAGCGTGAATGAGATCTTCCGTCTGTAGCTTGACTCCTTTCAGGAAATTCTGCTCCCAGGTTTCAGGACCATTGCCTTGAATGATAAAATCGACTCTGTTTGGTCTTCCATATACTGCAGTAGCGAAAAGCAGATGATAATGAGCGTCTTCTCTGATCCGCTCGATTTCTTGACGCTGGAGCTCTGGTAGCGGCTCAATCAGCTTCTTCGTATCAATGCCATAGACCATCTCAGGAGCGTATGTGCGAGCGATCTTTTGGAGGTCCGTGAAGAGAATGAGGTACTGGAAGGCCTGATAACTGCTGATTCCTTGTATTTTCATCAGTGCTCCAGCGAAACTCTGCAAGATCTTCTCCATTACTGTGAGGTTTTCCGCCGAGAGAAGCCAACCACTGAATTCAACGTTGAAATCTTTAGCTAAGCGCTCTTCTAACTCGCGCTGATTGGAGGTAAGAGACTGGGAAATGTAAGTCAACGAGGTATCTGTGTATTTGCTGGTGGCGTCCAAGGCGGAGCCTATACTGCTTCTGAGAGTAGTGATGATTTTGTCTTTTGTAGAACTTTCTTCGGATTCCTTGGTGGCAATAACTTGCGATAGAGACTCGATTGTGCGTAGGGCTGCCGGGCGAATCAGTTTGTTGACTGAAAGAGTGGCGAATGAGATCGCGCGATAAGTATTTATCAACACAGCCTTGCGGATGTACTGGGCCATGAGTTAAATTTCTGTTTGGTTATTTTAACTTATAATAGGACGTTTGAAATTTAATTTAAATATGTTTAGAATGTTCTGTTCACATCAGAAGCCTCAATTAATGCTTCTTTTAATCAGTTTGAGAGATTAATCTATTTTCTTAAAATCGTCTACTGACTGGTTCTAGACCAACAATGATTGAGAAAGGAGAATGAAACTTTCTTGCAATGATTCTTGAACAGTAATTTCGATTTTGTTTAAAGAAAATTTTCATGACGAATGAGGAGATGCAGTGTGGCTGGCGACTGCTGTCAAATGAAAAACAATTAATTTTTGGTTGCGCCTGAGTAGGGGCCACGAGATTTCTGTGCAGTCTCCTTGATCTCTTTGATCAGTCGCATAGCAAATCAGTCGAAAATGTAAATTTCCTTTTTGCTCAGTCAGAAAAGTGTGAGTGAGTGAAATTACTTAATTAAGATTCTTGAAATGTGGGCAGATTCTAAAAGAACAATCAAAAGTTTTCAACCTCTAACGGTTCAGCTTGCTGATTGCGAATGATAAGCCTCAAGCAGGAATATCCAAAGGGGCCTTCCTTCACAGCAAAAGAGGCATTGATGTGGAACTTTATCAAAGAACCTATAAAATAATACATGAATGAACAGTTGATTTTAAGCTTAAAATAGGAATGGAAAAATTAAGAAAGCGTAAATTGCTATTTTTTCAGACATACAATCAATAAATTGGGTGTGAATGTAAATTAGAGAGTTTAGATTTGTCGTCTCTTCATTAAAACATATTCTTACAGCGATATTTCTCCAACAAATTCCTTTTTAATAATCTTTGAAATAGAGTTCATCCATTTCGTTGTTTGAAAAAACAAAAAATGAAAAAATTTTGAGAAGCCTTTTTACTTTGAGAGGGCTTACCTTCAATGCAAACTCATTGGAAGGTTATTTAAGATGTCTTAACGTTGATAAATAAATCTCTTTGCATAAGATAAATCATTATAAGAAGTCAACTTAAGTATAAAATAAGATTTACAGCACACTAGGTGCCAAACAGAGGCGCAACAAACCACTCATTGAATCGAGGGAGGCTGGGTGCGATAACAAAAGGTCAATAGATTAAATTTCATTCTAATCAAGAAGATTGATTGTTCGAGACGCTTCCTTCAATCAAATGCTGCGGCATCCTCAGTAGTTTTATGTAGCACAAGATGACTAAAGTCTTCGTGGGGAGCATTTGGCATTGAATGTCTTTGCTACACTCTGATAAGCAACATTTCATATATCTCAATTAGATTAATAAGCAAGTACAACTCGCTACTGAGGTCCCTTTGCAATGGTTCCTCTTTAAGCCAAAAACTTTTCAATTCACTTTCATTTTAAATGTTTTTCCTCATATACATCAAAGTGCAAATATCCGTTTTCAAAGAGAATTTGCCAAGTGTCTTTTAGATGAATCTCGACTTCTTCGCATAGTGTAATCCCTGATTTTATAAGTTTTAGATCCAATTTTAGTGATATTCAACAGCCAGTGTTGCCAGGCACGCTATTAATATTAGAAAAACAATTAGTACCTATTATTATTTTATTTAAGATCGAGTATAGGATCGATTATAGTAGACCTGAAACTAATGTTATTAAGACAATGAATCGAGAACGATGTTGATACTAACGAGATTTATCTGATGTTGTGAATGGTCTTTCATAAAAAATGAATAACTAAGAGAATAAGTATTGAAAAATATTAGATGTTACATTTCTAATGATGTAAAAATAGCACCCTTGCTTTTTTGTTACATCAGCACACATCATCAAATCGATGTAATTATCTAAGAGATATTGAATTGTTTACAAATGAACGCACTGAAACCTTTCTGTGTGATCTTATATTTTAAACACTCTTGATATAATTCCGCGATCGGCCGGTCTTTTCCCGGATGATTGGCCGGCAATTTTAGTTTAATGTTCGCTGCTTCTGTATAAAATAGTCTTCTGTGCTCCTCTTTCACATCCTGAGCGCCTTGTAGCGGCGAATCGGCTTGCATTTCATCACTTTCTGAAGTCTCTGCTGACAAATCACTTACATCAGGAGATTCAGCAATATCAGAATATATCTGAGAAAGCACCTCAACCTCACGCGTCAGATCGTGTTTCAAGTCTTTTATTGATTTCACGTCATTTTTCTCAATCTCCTGCAGCAATAGAGATTGATATTGATAAGTCTCTGGACTATCTGCTATAGATTTCCTTTGAAAGGCGTCTGACTCTAGTGCTCTCATACCAGCCTTGAGGTCCATCACGCCGTTTTCTTCATTTTTCTTAGCTTTCAAGGCGTGATCTTTCTCCCTTAACGCAACAAAGAGCCTTTGTAGATAGCACAGCAAACCAATTTCCTCGCTTTTGGTATTGTTGGACAAAGGCTCAAATAATTTATCAAACTCTTGCATTTTTCTATTCACAATCTTCGAGTTGAAATTCTCTGATACGACATCTCTCGCAACTCTGACTAGCTGCTTACTCGTTTCAGTGAATTCAATATTCTTTGCTACACCGATCTTTTTGAGGGATTCGTTGAGCTTTACAACGATTCGCTCAATATTGTGATTGCAGTCTTCAACGTTTGTTTGATCCTTCCCAACGGTTTCTCGAAGATCGAAAATAGCTTTCCCAGGTTCAAGGCATTGGTCTATTTTTGTGGTGCATTGCTTAGAGTGGCTATCAACTTTTTCTAATGATATGAAATCTTCACATACCATACAAAATGCATCCATTTTGACCTTGATTTTCATCTTAGGATCGTAAAATTTACAGAAATTTTGACGAGGCAGTGCGATTGTGTGCGGCAAATTTCTAGGCTGGACTTTTTCTTGGAAGTAAGAGCCGTTTACTTCGATTGAAGAGGTTAAGTGCTCGGTCTCGATAGGTTCTGCTGAGGCACGGACACGAGGAGGCTGATTCTTTCTGATGTTTGTATTTTGGTTCGGTTGTTGCGCCTGTGAAACAAAGTAATCTGAGAACCTCGCGACCTTAGTGTTGTCATTAGTGGGTGAAGCCTTAAGTAAGTCGCTGGTTGATTTGCTTGATGATAAATACCATTCTTTTGGCGTGTTTTGAGCTATACGCTTCTCAGAGAAGATGAACGGTTCCTTTCCAATTTGACTTAAGCGTGTCTCAGTTCCGTTTCGAGGACTGGTCAGACTGGAACTGGGTTTAACAGGAGAGGACGAGTTAAAATTCTGTTCATTTTGCGTTTGACCAGTCCTGCTCGGAAGAGCTAACAATTTTGAAGGGTTAGATGGGTAGTTATGTTGAGGCTCCTCTAAGTTTTTGCGATTTGCAGACGAAAAACCGCTTCGCTCATCTTCCGGATACTGAAATCCTGAAGCTAAACTCTGTACTTTATCTTCTATTCGCAGCCGAGATGGTGCCTGAGTGCTTTCAATATTTGCTGGCGTGAATTTTTGCGTTGATGATCCAGGTAGTGATTGCCTTACCGTTCGGTGATCCAAGCGGATACTCGTCCAAGGAACCATTTTATCTTTTTGGTAAGTTGACAATGGCTCAATTGAAGCGACAGAATATGTGTTTTTCGTGTGTTTATTTGTTGTGGCTGAGCTTTTCCCAATGTCCCCTATCGGTTGCCATCGATTAGATTGATACTCGGTTGTTTGATAGTTATTCATTTTTTCTGGCTGTGCTGTCGACTGAAGGTAATTTTGATTTCGAAATTGGTTGTCCTGTGAATCTGTGCTCGGGATTATCTGTCCTCCCAATCCTCCGGAAGCAGAGTGTCTTCTTCGTTCGCCTATTGAAGAAACACGTGAACTTCTGAGTTCATCTTCCTTCTGTATGATTGGTCCTTGCTTGGATTGAAAGACCTCTTTCTTCAGCGTGTCCTTGAGAAAATGTTCGACAATCTGATTTGCTTCGTTCTCATGCAACATACTTAGAGTCTTCGATAGGTGGGAGTTGTATAATTGGCTTGTTTCTGCTTCCTTTCGACGAGACTCCGCAAAATTGTCCTTGAAATTGGCTGGATTTGCTAGACCTTTTTCGTAAAGCTCGATCCTCTCAAGAATTTGCTGACGAAATTTAGAGCCATCCAAAATTTCTGTCGCTTTCATTGGCATTACAAACGATGCTTTGCTTTGTATCATCGAAGACACAAAATCCACCCCCTCTTTTTGGGGATTTATTGATTTTGGAACTCTTATTATCATTTTCTTCGGAGTGCCTGGTTTGCTATAGGATTTTCTGCCAGAGTCTTCTTTATTAGGAGATCCGCCTATCTGATTCCACTGGGTTTGCCTCAATATTTCTGCTTTATTTCTCGTTTCCACACTATTTTCACCCTCCGCTTTCGATTTATCAACCCTTTCAGAAGCTTTTTTAGTCAAGAACGTCTTTTCCGCATCTAGCTCTTGCAATGAACCTCCAACTCTCTGCTGAAGCTGAGAGAAGTCAAATTTCACGCTGAGGAACCCCGACTCTCCCTCTTCAGTTTCTTCAGTTTTCAGTTTCGATATTTTTTTGATAGGAGAAAGAAACCTGAGTGAGTCATGCTCATTATAATCGAAAGTATTTCCCTCGGCGCCTTGATTTTTCTTCTGCAATTCTTCACCCAATGAACTTTTCGACGGAACTTCATTCACATCTACCAATTTCCGATTCTCAGGATATAACAAAGCCGTTTGCTTTGGGATCTCTCCATTTCCTCTGTCACGTCTTTCGTTAAATGGCATTTCCACTTTATTATTAGCAGCGCTTTTCTTTCCGCTTGGAACCAGGGAGTTTTTGGTCTGTTCTGATGAGGCTAATGAGCTCCCGTTGATCTCTAATAAATGGCTTTGATCTGCATTTCTGTGGTAGAACATATTCCTAAATAAGGGAACATCTAACTGTGTGAAATCTTTCGTGTTTTCCGTCTCTTGTTCAAGAGCTTTTTCCAATCCTATCATTCTAAAACCTCCATCCGGCCTTGTCTGATGATCCCGGATAGTATTCGGTGATTCAATTGCGTAACCATGAGGTTGAGCTCGTAACAATGGGCTCATAAAACGATTTTGGTCTTGGTCCTTTGAAGGCGATTTCCTTTGTAAAGGAGTAAAATTCGCAGTATCACGATAGCCATACTCTATAAGGCCAGAGGAATTTATTTTTATTGGGTCGTTGACTCCTTTCTTTGCGGAATCTAACGCTATTCCAGAAGGATGCCACCCGGACCCTTGCAAGTCCTGTCTGTGACTGAGATCCTTGGGTTGAATGGTGAATTCCCTATTTGGACCCTCTTTTCCTAATCTTTGGTATTCCAAGTAAAGTTTTTTTAAATCCTCTTCAATATAGGCTTCATGACTAGACCTATTGTCGAGTCTGCTCATACTTTCACCCCAATCCTGAACACGGACAGGGTGAGAAGCTTTTCCGTCTCTGAGATGGTCTACTTGCACGGCCAGATTGGGCCTTATTGCTCGATTCTGAGCAGTTTCATATGCGAGAGGGCGTTTTGGAGCACTTTCGTCAGTTTTTTGTGAGAAAAATACCTGGTTTTGGAAGAAATTAATAGGCGGTGAACTTCGATCTAGGGAGTGAGTGAGCTCAGAGCTTTTCTCTAACAGTTTCAGGACGCTGGTGTTGGAATAATTATTCCCATCTTCTTTGTACTTTGATATAGGCTGAATTTTATCAAAGACTGGCTCATATCTGCTGGCTGATTGGTAGTTAAACATTTTCGAAGCGTCAATAATGGAAAATCGATATGGAGATTGAGTATGTGTGATTTCTGCTTTGAAAATACGTCAATTGAAGCTTTAATTTGACGATGATTAATGATCTAAACAAAAATAGTATCAAAATATTGTTTGTTTTTAAAAAACGGATAGTACTCTGTATATCTCTGGTCAAATTATGTTATTTCCATGCCCAGCAATGACGATTTCGGGAAAAGAAGATCTTGCAATATTTTCTTAGTAGTATTACGAGAAATGAACTTAAAAAAGGAACAATTGAGTACAATTTCCCAAATGATCTCAAGCATCAACCACAACTCTGTGTTTTTTTCTCCATACTTCCATAAATGGTAATTGGATTAGTTGAGAGTTGAGTTGGTAACAGCAATTCTTACAATGAAACAGATTTCATTCAAATTTTAAACAAATGTTAGCTCTCTATTTTTAAAATTGAAATTTTATCGCATTATCTCAAATTCGCAATCTCCAAAGTCTGATCAGATTTTAATTAAAAAACTTTTACACCTTTAGTTTGATAATTTTCTGTGCCGACTATGTATCGGTGAGACCTTCGGGATCTTCTCGACTCCATTAGTCGCATCGACGTTGAGAGCACCAGCCCGTTGTTGCACGATCAATTCCAAAGTATTGTCAGCCACATTATTGACTGGAGAGAGAAGTCTTCCTTCAATTTGCTTCTCAAGCAGGCCAGCTCGGCTCGTGAGTTGACTCTTGCTGTCTTCAGGCTTCAAGCCAGGAGCAGAGCCCGGTTTTTGAGGTTTCAGAGCCATCTTAAACTGAGAAACGGACACAGATCTCATCGTTGACCCAGGATCCAAATTGAAAGTGAAATTCGTACTTGTGCTTCTCTGACTCATCGAGCTCAAGCACCTCCCCGTTATCACATTTCCTGACCCTTTTACCTCCTTCGGAGTGACCGCTGCACTTCTTGTGATTATCAACGCTTTTTCACCCAGAATTTTCTTGTTTATTTTCGAGGATAACTCTCTGTGCTTGGAAAGTTTATTCATTATCCCTCCCGTCCCTTCATATTTATGTTCAATGTAATTTTGATTTGTTTTCTTAGAAAAAATTCCTATTCTGAGCTGCTTTTGCTTCAAAATTTCTTCATTTCGGGACGCGCTTTCTCCTTGGAAATTGAACCGGAAGTTGTGGATATCACCAGAGTCAAGGCCTATCTTCTCGGCTTGAAATTTATCCAGAAAATCAAAATGAGCTATTTTGGTGATAGAATCGCGAGCAGTTTCAATGAATCTCTTTGCTCCATTGTTGTTTTGCATTCTTAAGGTAGTGCCTCCGTAAACAAGCGCATTTGGAATGATGTACTCAGGTGGAAGAAAGTCATAGTTAGGTTGAACAGGTTTAAGGGTCTCCTGTTGAGGCCCGCTCATGATCGCATCGATAAGCTTACTGGTGCTGGAAGTCTTTTCCTCTTTCTTGGCGGGAGAAAGGCTGCTTTTAATGAGTTGCATTTCTTGCGCTCTCAATTGATGTAGAGAGCTACTCCTTGACTTTCGATCCACCTCTTCCATTGATTCCATGGCTCTTGGCATCAAGCCTTGAAAATTCGTAACGCTATTGATGAGCGAAGCCTCCAATTTGCCAGCGGGCGAGTTATTATTGCTCCTACGCACATGATCAAGGTGGTTTTTGGTGCTAATAGGTGAATTTTGAGTCTCTGGTTTTTGTTGAGGAGGAGGTTGAAGGTGAAGGTCTTTTCCTTGGGGTTTGACATTTTCCAGAGTTATCGAATGAGACTTGCCGATCTGCTTGAAAAATGTTGACGGCTTATCTGGTCTCTCTATGAGAGAGGTAATTGGGTTATCTAGATGAGCGGTTTTCTGCTTTGTAGAAACTCGCGACATCATGTCGAGAGTGGTTTTCGAAACCATCCGAGCGACGCTTGGAGAGGATCTCAAGAATTGCTGGCGCGCATCCTCAGATAAATAGCCTTGTCCATCGAATTCTTTATTGAATTTGCCATTTATCTCATTAATAATTTGCTGTCGCTGCTCTTTCTTGACTTGATATGTCCCGATAATCTGCTTCCTTAGCCGAGAGCTCATTGTTGATAGAGCGGATCTTGTTAGCGAGAAGGCTCGTGCTTGTGAAGATTTTACCTACAGGGCAAACCAAATTTAACATGAGCGTGGAAACCACGGTTACTTTGACGCGATATTCATATGTTTCCTGCCCGGAAGGGTACATCAGTGCCTCTTCTCCGAATATTGAAGCTCTTTCCAGCAAGCACAGCCTTACCCAGTGAGCGTCTTTATGAAAGACTTCTCTCGGGTTGTAAGGGTTTCGGATCTCTTGATCAACTCTCTTTAGGACTTCTAACGTGCCCTCCTCAACAATATAGATTTTGGGGTCCTGCGCTCGCTGGTTTTCGTCGGTTACTATCGTGCCTCTACTAAAAGATTCGCTCTGTTTGATTTTCATAAGAACAACTCGTAACATCCATATTGTTACTTTGAATTGATTGACGATTGAGTTTCGGACGACAGTGGAGTTGATGTTTCGAATATACGCGAAAATCGATGAGAGGAAATTTTTCTTGAGCTCTTTGTTCCTTTGAACCACCTCGTCCCATAATAAGTAGTCCACAGCGAGAAGATCGCTCTCAGTAATAGCAATCGCAGTTTCTTCTCTTCTAAACTTAGTTTCATCTAAAAAGGATGATGAATCAGAGAATATTTTACTGGCAATATAAATATTACTTTTGATCTCTCCAAAGCTCGAACCTTTGGAGATCTTTCGAACAATCTCTCCATAATAGTCTCCAATGCTTTGCAAGTCAAAATTCTCAATAAATTGAGGCCTGATATTGTTTGGTTCCTCTTTTTTTGCTGGTAGTTCAGAGAGTAGCGGGGAACTATTCAATCGTAATGCATTTAGAGTAAGCAAAACATCATTATCAAATTGTTACTCTAAGGCTTCATTTATTTGCCCTTTAGGCGTCTTGTCTTGCGTCGAACCTGATTGAATTGCTGAAATCGTTGCGGTATTTTTCAGTCCCATCCTCGATACCTTGTGAGAAGTATGCCTTGAAGGTGTTGTCGGCGTCGAGGCAAATACTGGTGTTGGCCGTTTGAGTAGATTCGATCTTTGCTTTTCTTTCGAAAACGCAGAGAACGATTGTCTTTCCATGGGTGACTGCGAAAAAGAGATTGGAGATATCACATCGGAAAACCCTCCCATGCTATTTCTTGCTAAAACGACTTCGCCTGATAATACGATGTAGAATTTCCTGTTTATTTTCGCTTCTTGGCTATAAATAACCTTTCCTTTAGGTGCGTGATCGTAACTCATGTTCGCGATTAAGTGAGTCACGACGTCCTCTTTTAGAGGGCCTAACTGATTTTGAAAGAAGCCGATATTTTTAATTGATTCATATATCCTCTAAGAAAATTAGCCATCGAACACTTTCGACTAATGGATTACTAGGAGATCTTCAGAGGATTTGTCAGACTGCTTGAGGGATTCAATGAGAAGTTGGAATTCGAAGTCCTAATAGAGGTGAATGATGAAAATGATGGAAGAACATTTTTTACTTCGCTTATTCGTGTGTGTTGCATTTCAAGTCGTAGTTAATAAAATTTAATTTAATTTAGTTCAATTCTCCTTTCAGATTTGAGCATCTTCGCAACGTTGACTAAACCATGAATTGGTTCATCTGAGTACATATTTTATGACACGGGAGATCCTGTTCAGGTATTTTGAGCAGATTTTATATCATTTTTCAGATAAAGGGACGAATTTATTCTCATTGTAGTCTTAGATTGAGAAAACTCGCTTTGAAACGCCGAAAAACGATTCAGGTTAAGGCGATAATGAGTTTGTTAGAAGGTTACAAAAGTTAGGCTGTTTACTTAAGGAATGGGTCATTCTTTTATCGATAAAAAGAAGAAAGAGCTTTAATGTGTGTGATAAAACTCTATTGGCTCTTTCTGCAATGAAAAAGAACGAAGTGAGCTTATAAGCGAGTTTCTTTCCTTGAAAGGGAAGAAAACAGACTGTATGCGACAATAGAAATCCATTGGGTTATTTTATTATCCCAATAAGAAAGGAAAATAGGTTTTCATATCCTTCAAATGAACGCTTGCAGAAAAAAACACAGCAGACGGTAGCCAAGTGAACAGCAAGAACTCATTCTTGCTCTGATACTAATTGGGCTAATTAATGCATTAGGAGAATGAGAGTTAAAGATCAGAACTTTCGGTAGTTTTATGTCATGTAATCATCCAACGCTACCACATGACTATATATTTTTTTTCAGAAGCCCGTAGGTTAAATATATATATACATATTAGCGTGAATCAACTTCCGTTGTTCGCTTTTTATGATTATTAAAGATACCGCAAGTAAATACAAAAAAGAACAAAAAAAGCTCTCAGCTCATTATTAGTGCGCTGATTAAAATTGCTAGTGATTGACTTCACTTTCTTGTTCTGAATGGCCATTGGGACTGAGCAATGCTTTCAACAACTCTGAATAATTCTGCATTGAAATTGTTAAAGGAAAAACTGCCAAGTAAATTTACTCTCAATTCCGTCTGATAGTCATGCTGCTGCAGAAGCCCACCAGTCTCTCCCCCCATTTGGCTCGAGTTGTCATCCTGCTGGATAGGGACAGGCACATAACTCTGAATTAATAAATTAACCTTCTTTCTAATGAAAAAATTAGTTCTAAATCATTCTAGAAGTCAACCTCGAGTTATTAATTCCATTCAAATTTATTCCAAAGTCTTGATAAAAATTTGCATCGTCATCGCTGCCCAAATCTTTATTGAT
>ENA-UOTX01000597-UOTX01000597.1-compost-metagenome-genome-assembly--contig:-NODE-597-length-36367-cov-17.240865_pt1 | contig 36367 bp, 27 predicted proteins | sample MGYA00238143_ERZ746982 | MGnify/ENA primary metagenome ERZ746982 (study PRJEB28758, sample SAMN06268862) | compost metagenome | isolation source: single cell | place: USA: California, Emeryville, Joint... | reverse complement strand
ACTTGCTCGTGGAATGTTTAGGAACCCTGAAATTAAGGGCTACTAGAAACCATTCCACGCATTTTTTCTCATTTTAATAAGAAAGGATCGGATTTTTCATGTACTTCAATCTACCAAACAATTTACAAATAAAGACAAGACAATTCTCAAAACCTGGCTGACCATTAAATGTCTTATTCCATGGTCAATGGCCTAAAAATTCATTCAGTCCACGAGTACTCTGCAAATTTTCCATTTTATACTCTCTTAAAAAATAGATATTCATAAGAAGCCTTTTCAATCAACAAATATGTCTTCACGAAACCATTTGTTAGTTATAGAATGATCTAAACAAATGAAATTAAAAAAAAATTATTTGATATAGACGTCAATATTATAAAGAACTGTTAGACTGTTTATGAAATCTGGAATATTATCGCCTTCAAATGCCTGATTTACCTACTAAATCTAGAGACTACTCTAAAATATTGTAATTCCTCAAAATATTTTGTATATTCTGGAATTCAATTGGCTTCGATAAAAAGCCTGTGAATGGCCCTTTGTTTTCTGAAAATTTGATCGGATCTCCAGACGTACAAAATATCGGAAGATACCTTCTCTTTATCTGTTTATTGATTGTTCTGATCTCCTTTGCAGCTTCAGTCCCTGTCTTTTTCGGCATTTGATTGTCTGTAAATACTAAACATATCTTATCATGATTCTCTTCATAGATTTTAACCGCGTCTTCCCCGTTGTACCCGCACAAATACTCGATTCCAAGCTTTTTCATATAATTCTTCATCAGCTCCAAGCTGAAGCAGTCATCATCAACAATCAGCACGAGCTTTTTAGGAATTTGACCAATATCAATTGATGAACTCAGCAGATTTCTGAACCTTGAGTTCGATCTGAGGGTTCTAAAATTACCTTTACTGCTATGAAATGTGCTGCTTCCGGAGTGATTGAGATGCGGCGAGACCGAATCTGCTGATTTTTGCCCTATTGGCGACACACTCGTCCTTATCAGCACTTGGAAGCTTGATCCGACGTCTGGAATCGAATGCACTTTGATTTCACCATTCAATCTCTCAGCAAGCTCTTTACAAATCCACAACCCAAGACCAGTGCCAATTTTTTTGTGTGCATCGTTTTTCCCGACCTGCGAAAATTTTTTAAACAGTTTCTTCTGGTCTTCAGGACTCATACCGCAGCCTGTATCAAATATTTGTATTTTAAGTACTCCTTGGGTTCCTGGTGGTAGATCAGAGTACAGGTTTTCGCGAGCACTAAACTTGAATTTTTGAAAATTGAGTTCATAAAATTCAGTTTCCATGAATTTTTTCGTAGGAGACCCACAAGGCAGCATTTTATCTGCCTTCTCGAAGGTCTTAGACTGGTGGAAGTTTTCCTCGGATTCTGTTTCCTCGTTTAGAACTATATCAGGCGACGCCTGAGAGTTGTTTCCTGGCAAAGACCAGGATATGTCATAGTGGATTTTCCCCTCGTCCGTAAATTTTGACGCATTGGACGTGAGATTCAGCATAATTTGCATAATGCGCTGTTGATCAAGCTCGAGATGCTCTGGGATATCCTTAGCTATCCTCATGAATCCGTGCAGTCTTTTATTTCGGATGATTTGGCCACAGACTGCCCAAGTATTTTCCAAAAGCGCACGAACATTCGCTCTTTCGAAAGTCACCTCTAGATTTCCGTTCTCCAGCTTGCCTGAGTCAAGCACGTTATGAATGAAATTTTTCAAGACTTCTCCACAAACTCTTGCATTTGTCAGGAACCCAAGAGTTTTATCGTCTTTTACCTCTTCAAGAGCAAGAAAAAGGTTACCGAGAAGCCCATTTAAAGCATTTTTTAGCTCATGAGAGAATGAGTATATGAAAGTGTCTTTCATTTGAATATTTTTCGAAAGCTCAGTTTTCTCATCGTTTAGTGTTTTATTGGCTTGATCGAGATTTTGCTTGAAAGTAAAGAGTTTGTTGATTAGCCGATTATGAGTCAGTTCCTCGAAATACAGCGTGATGCCGTATGTAACTGCCGAGAAGCAGACTAGGTCCAGACTGTCATCAAAGGCTTCAGCCATCGCTTCAGAGGACATAGCCTTGATTTTCGCACATCCCACTGGTGTGCAAAAGAACTGCAAAAGCAGCACGTTGAAGCAGAGGTGAAAGAGCGTGTACTTTGCGGATTTCGTAATCAGAAAGCTGTGATGGCATGTAAGAATGAGGACAGCAGCCGTGCACAAGAATTCTCCAGAGAGTGCTGTAACTATTGGAGACAGCAGCAGAGCGAAGTAAGCGAACTTTGCCAGCCCACCTTCTCGTAAAAATGTAAGAAGTACTGTGCAAAGAGCAACAAGCAGAGGAAAAACCGGTATTGTTTTTCCGAAAAAAAAATTCCAGCCAGCCATTGCTATACAGGCAGCAGCTAGCATGGTTATAATACGATTCTTCTTGACGCCTTTGACTTCTAGAATCTGGTCGTCCTTGTCAACCTCGAATTCGAGCGATGGATGAATCCATTCTGAAAAAAAGTCAGGTATCCTTTGAACGCTCATACTTTTAAATTTTATGATTGAGAAATGACGATTAGAGCTTGAGCTAAAATTTTAAGTTTATTAGAACGATTAATTGATGGTTTTTTCAAGGTTATCCATTACGCTGAGATCAAGAACGATCAGAGTACATTGGCATCAAAGAGTCCAACAAACCTTGCAGTTGTCGCTTTCTATTCCTGCGTAAAATCTAATTTCGAAAAAATCTCAAAGATGAAGCTGATTGACGATTAAGATTTCTTACATTTCAGAACAAGCTTAGGACCTATCGAGGTGTGTGAACGGATTTCTCTCGCAGGAGTGCTTCTTGAATATTGATATGTAAGTTTGTCCAAAACAAAATTAAATTAATAAAAAAATTTAAGGCTAAGTTAAACGAATTAAAGAAGTGATCCCGCTCCGACGAAAGCACTTTTTTTAACTTGAAAATCTCCGAAGAATAGCAAATAGCGAAAAAGGTAAGTCCCTTAGCTGCTGAGAAGCTTATGTAAGGCATTAGATTGGGAGAAAAATATTCACAGTTATAGTAACTCTTTCGAAAATCTGCGATGATTGAAATTTGCTAAATATATACTAATCCATGACCAATTGCAACAATCTATCGGAGCAAATATCGAATCTCAAGAAAATATTTTTCATTCAGAATTAGTTAGTAAGATTTTATTACTAGCACAACTTTGAAAAACGGACATTACTTTCTTTAAATAAGCTTATCTTAAAATCAGCAATTATTCACGCTCCGCTGATCCTCCGGATCTGCTCTCGATATCCTCAATCTATTATTTGTAGTGAATGACCTTGCCATTCCTGCTTCATCGATCTCACAAGCCAATTGCACAAAAGCTTTTTTCACGTTGTCACCTCTCAGAGCGCTCGTTTCGATATACTTTAAATTTTTTCCTTCAGCATATTCTTCCATCACCCTTCTCGATTCGGGGAGAACCCTCCCTTCACTTTTTGTGCCCACAAGCATTATTTTGCAATTTGGTAGAGCGTTATCCTTGATCAAATTCTCCCAAAATTCTAAATCTTTAGAGGCCACTTCATCCTCCAGACTTGCACATAACAAAAATCCTTGAGTCCCTGAGAAAATACTACCATTCAATGCATGATATTTTTCCTGCCCTATCCCAAATATTCAGTTTAATAGCTTTGTTTTCTGAGATCATGGCCTCGACAGATATGTAGTCAATACCTAGATTGAAATTGCTTGAATGACAAGAAGTGAAAAATCACATACCAACAGTGGAGGTGATTTCCCTAAGAATTTCCTCATTGCTTTGAGGTGAGGTTTTCATGATTTTCAAAAATATTGCAACTAAGCTTGACTTTCCAGCAGCAGAATTTCCGACAAACGCTACTTTAGCTGTTTGAAGTTTTTCTTTTTTGTTTCCATCCACTCGAGTCCTGAATGATAAGCAAATAAATAAGTTTTAAAGCTTAATCAAATTTCGAGGCAATAATCATATTAGTTTCTTTCATCATTTTCATCAGAAATTTTGATGGACTTTTGCGTAATTTACCGTATTTGATACTTCCTTCCTCTAACATTCAAAGGAATCTTCTTGGAAATTCCAGTATAACATTTGTAGATCTAAATTTGCAGAAATGATATGTTTTGAAAAGTGAAGAATTCATTATAAGACCGTTACGTTATGAGTTTTAAAAAAGCAGAGGAGGATTTTCGGTACAAGTGGCCAAGCGACCGCCAAATTTCTGTGATTCTAGGGAGTGCATTGAAAATTTCAAATACCAGAAAAATTAATGAGGTGAATAATTTAATTTTGAGAGTGATAAATTCATACACCAAATCGGTTTGGATCGAGTGCAAAAATATCTAACAAACAAGATTCAGATGCCAATCTCAAGAAATTGCGTTTAGAGTTGTTGCAACTGCGTTATTTCGGATTTTGCTCCCGAAATATCTCCTGTAATGATCTAATTTCTTCTCGATTGATGCAGTTTTGAGAGAAATTTTATTTCTTTCTGATTTAAACCAAAGAATTTGCTTCCTTTCTCAATTTAGCGAGAGCTTTTTGACTTAATTAACACTTAATATTGCTATTTGTTCAGTAAGTTTTCTTCTTACATAAGGCATAAGTAGTCGTAATGAACGCGTTGATTTTTCTAATAAATTTCACAAATATTTTCTGACAAAAATATAAATGACGAGTTATTAGTAAAGACACAGAACGTGAAACTTTGATAAGTAAAAATATGATAATATTTAATCTTCATGAGCACTCTTCTAATTATTACAAAGACACTGCCCTCTTTTTTGAGAACTGCAAGGCTATATTGTCGAATTATACAATTCTCAACAAATTTTCTGCTTAAGAGGAATGATTTTTTTATGAAAAGTATGAGACCGAAACACATATCCCTTTGGAAAATTCTTGGAATGTTCATTCGATTGGAGCTCCCGCTCAGTAACTGGGAAATGCGCTGAAGCAGGATCTTCCCCTAATTCACTGATATCGTCCCAAACGGCCGCTTTCTGGGCTGAAGCTTTCTCTGATTCAAGCGAGCCGCTCGAATGATCAGATATTTTCCTGGGCTTTGGAGGGGTCACACGATCGTTCAAGTGCTGAGATCTCCAATATAGTTTTTTTGGCTCCTGTTTCATCTTTAGTCCCTGCCCTGCTATTGAGCCATTTATAAAATCGCTTCGGTCCTCTGCTCTGGGATTAGAACCTCTCTCCGTCAAACCAGTCCTTTCAGGTCTGCGCCATTGACTTCGATCACTGATAGCTTCTAATTTTCTTATCACTATCCCTTCATGAGGATGTAATGGACCTTCAACAGCCAATTGATTCTCAGGGCAATTTTCAACGTTTATCTTTCCTAATGGAGAGACTCTGGGAAATTTCTGGCCTCGTGTGAGGCTAATGGGTACTCTTGATTCCCTTGGACGCTCCGGCGTGACACTTCTGCTCTGAGAGGGAAGTTTCGGGAGTCTTTCCGGGCTAAGAGAATGGATATTCTTTTTTTCGTTTTCTTTTTGGGCTGTAGGATCATCCGTGCTGATCTCTGACACATGCAATAAAAAAGGAACGGCTTCGTTGTGTTTCTTGGTTGTTTCAGACTCAATGTTTTTAGAAACCCCGAAATGAGGTCGGTGGCCTTTATGAGTGAGTTGTTTTGCTGACGGCTTGTAACAAGGGAGTCTTTCAGGTCTGTTGTAGCGCTCAACTAAGACATATTCGCTCTGTTGCTGCTGCGGAGATAATTTCAAAGATTCATCGTTCGGCTCAGCGAATACATTTGAAACAGGGTCCTTCGAGCGATCTCTCGCTCGATGGGAATACGGTTGGTGCTTGGTAAAATTGGTCGAAGGTCTTAGTTTCCGGAGAGGATTCGGGTTAATAATCCCTGTAAATTCAGGGAGGTCGGATTCTCCGCTCGCACGCATGAGGATCACCTTGGTTTTATTGGAATTTATTTCTTCTGAAAATTTTATTTCAAGAGGACAAACAATATATAAAATTTAAATCTCATCAAGCAAATAAGCTCAAGCTTTAGTTTGTAATCTGGAGATCGAATCAAGATCAAATCGTAAAAAGTTGTATTTTGTTGCTTTTATCAGACCATCATTAGAGTGTCATTCAAATTGTGTGTGAATATAGTACTATCAAATTATTCGCACCTTATTAAAGCAATTCCAAATTGATATGATATTTACATACCGAGGAGTTACGTTCAATCAAGTACATTCACAATATGAAAAAATTCTTTCATAGCTCATAGCTTTTGCCCCCCAAAAATGCTACTTATTCTTCCAAAAAATATCTATTTCACCAGTTGACATCCATTCAATAAGTTAAATGAAAAATATCAAAGCATAGTCAATGGTATTCGGATATATAAGTTAGAAGCAAATAAATTATCGCTAAGTCCTGAATTCACTCAGTCTTCACAAGCTTTTTGCTCTTTGCATCGCCGCTTTAATTTTATAGGTTAAGATAGCGTATTTACTATCGCCTTGATAAAATTTGGACATTGATGAGGAAAACTGCTGGTGTTGTATTTTGAGAGCTTGAATCAGCAGAGATTATTATAACACTATAATTGCAGAAAACCAACTGAACCAACGCCCTCTATTATACGTTCATTAAGTAAATAACAAAAATATTCCCCCAAAGAAATTTACTTCCATCTGATGTGTCATCAACAAAGACTTCCTGTCCCGATACAAAATCAATGACAGTTACGACACCATTTGAGGTCCCAAAAGCGAACATATCTCCTTTTGGACTCCATTTAACACATTGAACTGCATCTATTACAAGCAAACAAAAAATAAGCTCCGCTAACATGGTCTCTGGTGCTTACACACATGTGGAGTTTTAAAGATTTTTACTGCCTTTCTCGCTCGACGGTCGTATATTTTAACATTCTTGTCTGTTCCGCCGCTCAACAAGAGATTTCCATCATTTCTCCAATCCATTGAGTAAGTATCTAAGGTTGAAAATGTTATTAGATTCGTCTCAAATCTTTTGCTACATGATTCATCTAGTTTCACACCATTTTTCTGTAGTAGTATCTGCTTTTCTGAGTCAACTAAATGCAGCATATTCCAGCTGCTTTTCACTGCAATGATTGGCACTGTAGCTAAAGGAACCCATTGACACTTGTTTTTCGAACCTACTCTAGGGTCAAAACAAAGGCAATCATTACTGAATATACATGTTCCAACAATCTGCTCGATCGGCAAATCGAAGAGCAATTCACCAGAGTTCACGTCTGAAACTAATAGACGACCGTCTCCGTCAAGACTGGCCATCTTATTTCCTTCTTGATCGAAGTCCAAGCTTTCAACATAGCCTGGAGTGCTGTTTCAGTGATCAAGATTCAATCATTGGTTACTTTTATGAGCGGGAATCCATCCGGCTTTCTTGAGAAGTTCGCCAGTTTGACTTTTAAATAAGTGATACAACACTCTCTTTTCGATTGAAAATAGGGCTAAATAATTTTTCGTTGAGTTGATCGCTAACCCTCCAGACACAGCACCTAGAAGGCTGTTAGGAATGAGCGTAGAATCTTGATATACATTTGGATATATCGCCCAAGGTAAACACATTTTTCATATTCAAAGAAGTGTCGAAAAGGCCAAAATTCGCACTTTTCAGGTCTTGATGTTCGTAAAGCGAGACTATATAACTGGAATGAGGAATATGTTCAACATACGTCAATCCTCCCGGTTTTAATTGAGCTATCCAATTACATTATATTACTGAATTAGGCAATTTGATACATGGTGTCATTAACTGCACCCCTTGAAATACATGCTTTTTCGTCTTCTCAAGATCAGAAAGGTTTACAATATTGGATTTCATTGAACACCATATCAGTTTCGGTTTCTCATCTTGCAACCAAAGTTAACCTTTCAGATTCTTTTATTGCTGCATTTACCTGTAGGTATTTGTAGATAAGCAAGTCTGTCTACATTGCATCTCCGACGGACGTCTTTTTGCAGAATCTTTTTAAAGATATATTTCGCCGGACTTTCCTTGAGCTTCAGCAATACCTTTTCAAGGTGAAATTCATATGAACTTTCATCCTCTTCTTGAAGTAGTCGCTCAATGTAATAAATTTCTAGGTTCATAGCCATCAACCCGGCAATTCCAAGCATGAAGCCTTCAACACCTGAACCATCATGTGTATGTTTATTTGGAGCCAATTCAGTTTTTGAGATAGTTTTCAGCTCTTTCTCTGGGATTCCTGTTCCCCAATCTCCCAAGAAAAAAGTCGTGTGAGCTTCTAAGCGAAAAATAGTCTTTGTGCTGATAGTCAATTCAGATAATTTCATCTTTTCATGAACGAAATTTATATCAGATAATATATCCATCAGAAGGGATTCGACAGAACTCTCTTGAATGATTTCTTCATCAAGAGAATGATAAGGCGTCGTGATGAACGCCATCCTGTTATTGGATAATTCGAAATCTTCAATTATTATTGAGTTAAGCTGTCCATGCGCTGTAGCGAATCTTAAAATTTCTTGGATGAAGAGACTGGCATATCTATTGTAATCTTTCTCAACTGTTTCGGAGTCAAGATCGAGTACTCTGACATTACATTTGGTTTTTCCATCATTGGATTCTGCTTTGAAGATTTTGTAATAAGACCCTTGGTACAGCAAATTAAAGTTTTTGTATTTAGCGCTTGTAAGAGGAGGAAAACATCGATCTAATGACATTCAAATAAGGCAGGTTTCTCAAAGTTGTCAATAATTCACTTTTTATTTAGAGAGAAAATAAATCTTTCAAATTTAATAAATTGATTTTAAGGCTGATAGGAGATTACAGAAAGTGTTATGATTTTGGATTTGATAGTATTGGCAGCATTATTACAAGATCAATAGAAGGAGGAATTGTTGCAGAGTAGCAGTCGTTAAGATTGAGAAAAAGCAAAACTTTTTTTTCTGCTAAAATAAAAAATCAATACATCGATTGGCTTCAATTCTAACTGCAAGTCATCCATACTTCGCACTTTCTTTGATTTCCAATCATCCTTCATAATATTGTTTGCTAGCTTGAGATGAGTTCATCTCAAAACTCGAAAGTATTCATAAAAAGAAAGAGGAGGTTTGGATTATGAAATTCAATACTTTAAGCAATTACCATAATTAATTCACTACATGTATAATGTAATGTAATTTGACAATATATCACAAAATTGTTCAAATAATCGCGAGAAAATTTTTCGATGGGCGATTTCTAACATTTCTTAGAAGTCATCAAACGATCTCGAGTCTAATTTCAGATAGTTATTTTAAAAAACTATCGCTAACATGAGCTCTCATGGTCATCATTTTCTTCGTAGTATTCATTATTCTCGAGATTTGAATTCAATTGCAGACACCCTTTTAGATATGTTTCCTTAGCATCCATCTAATTATTCGAGTATTCTTACTGAGTTGATAAGTTTTTCAATTACTTTGCTCTTGGAAGCCTGAATGACCGAAGATTTTTTCGAGAGAGAATTATGTCCTTTTTCATAGTTGTCTTTAGAGGATCGATTGAAATTCATTAAGAATCGTGGCCTTTGAGGAAGAAGGTACGAATGATTCAAATTCTGATTGTTAAACTCGAATTCCTAGTCGTAACATAGAAAAATAAATTATCTGCTTTGCTCTTTATCTTACATTCTTGATTTCCTGCTCGCGATTGATTTTAGGGATCGTCTGAATTGTGATGAATTTTGGAGGTTCTCTACCTTCTGCGGTAAAAATTGGTGGCCAATGATGTGTTAAGAAAGTCTGATGAGTTGCACTAAAACGCTCTCTGTTAAGGTATCGAGGAATTTGAGGCACATGAGGCATGTCAAACGAATCTATCAGTCGAGACTCTCGCTTTCTAATGTTTTTCAATGATTGGTTTCTTCAGCTTTCATTTATTAATTACGTGAGCTGCTTGATGTAACTTTTGAGTCTTTCGTTTTCGAGTTCAACAGTTCTGATGATTTCTCTCGACTCTTCGAGTTGCTCAGTCAATGCTGCGATTCTGCTCAGGAGTTTCAATTGCTGAATTTTAATGATAAATTATAAAATGACGCAATTGAATTCTATTACCTCTGCCTCGAAGTCCCTTTTTGTTGTTTCCTTCTCCTCTTGCTCGAATGCTTTTGCACTTCGCTTATGCTTCACTCTATCAATCATCTCCAGCAAATCCCTGATCACAATAAGTCTAAAATCAACGTAGGGGTTCATACTGCTTTCCCTTCATAAAATATTGATGGTAGTAAATTCTATTCCCATTTTTATCTGATATCCTTTTGAATCTGTAGAAACTCAACTAGAAATCAAAAAAACTTGTGTTAGGGAATAGGATCATCTGGGATATACCTGTCTTGTGAATGAAGAGTATTTATTGTGGTTGAACACTCTTGGTAGGACCTCTTGGGCACAGAGAACCGGGTCCTTAATAATGAATTTATCTCCACTAAGAGTCCAGCTTATGATATCTGAATGCTCGTTCTCCTATAAAAAATGACACGTGAGAATAAACAACTTTTGGTAATTACCTCAAGGAGAGTGAAGAGCTTATAGAGAAATATTTTGCGACTTTTCATGAAGAAATTCTCTTCAGAAGGGCTGCTTTTGTCAACCTGGGGCATGAGGGCTTGAGTCATGTTTTCCATTTCAACCAAATCAAAAATTAAGAATCCATCAAGAATCCAATCGCTTGGCCTTTATTATTGAATTTCAGAATAAACAAGAAGCTGTCTCGGTTTTTGTCTTCAGTGCGATTAATCGACCGCCGAAAATAGTTCAAGTTGTTTTTAATTAAGATGAGTTTAGTGTTTTGCTTTCTAATTCTCTGTTCTAAAGCTAAAGAAGGGTACCAGCCCTCTGCTTTGAGTGCGTGTCTGTTTGGACTCAAACAACATTTTTTTTTTTTGGTGGACACAAGCGCTGAATGAAAACAACTCGGAACTAAGTTTTCGCTGGTTAACTGGTTTATTACAAGTAATAACTGGTTAAAATAGATACTGTGTTTTTATCTGATTTCTCTGGAAATTTTTGAGAATAAGATTTGAACAATTACGTTCCGATAGGATTGATTCGTTTGTCTTTTTCCGCGGTGTAGATTTTCCAAAAGTAGGGCGTTAACAACAGCCAAAACTCATCAGGAAATTCAGAAGGTACGAAGATTCTTAAGAGATTTCACATATTGTAAGTGGGAGTCAAAATGGGTTCTACCAGCAAGTTCTTGACGAATGAGAGGTCGTCTAATAGTCATTTGCATACTTTGCAGTTGTTTTTTTTTTTTGGTTGTGCGGAGACATTTTAATTTTGAATAACTCGGAAAAACTGACTATTTCTCCTTTTATAAGAAAAAAAAATGTTGTGAATAGTGTAAAATATCAGCAAGTGAATAGAATTGAGAGCTGCTGCAAAGATTAGTGCAATTCTCTTAACTTAGTTGATTTGTGAGACAAATTTCGCTATGAAGTTGATGAATATCTCGAATAGTCGCTTGCTTGTGTCGGGAGAACCAACACTCTCGAAAACCTTGAACAGTTGATAAACAATTTCTAACATATCCCTTGTAATAGCTCACCAAAAAGATTTGCACTATAAATTTGACAATAGACAACCCTGGGTGTTTTCCACCACTGCTAGGCCCATGAACTTATTTCAAAATCACTTCGAACTGCTCTTATTTATAATCCTTATGTCGCATTTCTATAATTTTTCTTGAATTTCTTCAGTGATGAGTCTATAAATATACAAAATCAAGGCAGAAGCTGTAATGACGAAGCAATAAATATCCAATTTATTTGAGCTACTGTTACAACTCTCTAGTTAAGATAGCAGATCGAAGTTGCCCATCCTATTCAAAATAACAAATTCAAATTATTGGAAGGAGTAGCAGACCAATATTACTGTCATCAACCGTAAAGCCTTTAAACAAAGTTTTACCTGACACGAAATCAGTCAATTTAACTGTTGTATCATCAGAAGCTGTCGCTAAAAAGTTCCCATCTTCACTCCATTTGACACAATTAACATCTTCTGAACTCATTTCAAAACAAAACATAATATGCTTTTTTTTTTCTCTCTCTCAATGACACTCACCTTTATGAATGTTTGCAAACGTATTCACCAGCTTTCCTTTGCGTCTATCAAATATTTCTATACTTTTTCCCATGCCGCACGTAGCCAATAGATTCCCATCTCCTCGACAATCGATATCGCAATTATCTGGCCAGAATATAAAAATACACATTTCGATTAGTGAATACTCTTTCATTTTAGATAATATTACATGGATGAGGATGATCGGCTGATTTTTCCAAAAGAACAGGATCCTTTAACACCACGGTTTTTTTCTCGGTATCATATATATTGAGCCGATTCCGACAATATTTGATATAAATCTCAGGAATCGATGAGAGTGGATTCCACTTGCATCTATTATTATCCCCTGCAATTATAAATTTTTAGCATGGTGAAAAGAAACTCTATGTCACATATCATATAGTATTCTTGGATGGGGGCATTGAAGTTAGCAAGTTCGTCACTTGAATTAACTTCACTTAACACAAGCATACCTGCTTGATCAATTGTGGCTATTTTGTTTCCTTCAGGATCGAAATTCATGCCACCAATTGCAGCTAAGGCATGAAAAAATAATTCCATCCATTCTTTTGAAGTATACCCGTCTGCTTCTCATTCCATTTTGTTTTACGAAGAATGCTCAGACTCTCGAGGTCAAATAAATGATAGCTGATAAGACCCTCAACGGGAATCAGCGCAGCAATATTTTTTCCAGCATGGTAAGCAAAATGACCTTGGCCTACTACTGCGGAAACACAAAAATTAAATGGAAGCCAAGAGAAAACCTTACCCCCTTGGATTTCTCCAAATGTATAAACCGATTTGAGTTTTGATAGGTCAAACACTTCAAAATTTGCACATTGAGTTTTGCAGTGCTGCAGAGAGATGAGAAGCTTGGGATTTTGGACTGTCATCACATGGCTCCAATAGACTAAACCATAGCTTAGTATTCATTAGACATTCGAAAAAAAAAGCAGGAAACAGAGGCCAGAAAGTAAGTATATTTACATGTCATGGCGTTTTTCAACTCAATTCCCTGTAGCACAGTGCGTTCACCGTTACTGAGATCATATATGCTTATAACATTTCCTCCAGTTTTACTCGCTGAACACCAAGCTAACTTACTCACACCTGAGGCTATGATTTACTTAATTCGAGTGGTATATCAGAAAAAAGATGCAATTGATTCAAGAATGCCGAGAACCAGAAAAAGGACATCAAACAGAGAGCCATTTTGAAAAGTTCCTTTTCTCTTACTTGAATTCACGCCGCTGTTTTCAATATCCATGATCAGAAGGTCAGTAGTCTTATTTCTTTTATACAATAAAAAGATTTAAAGGCAAATCTTGTATGTTTAGGGCGAAAAATTAGCATGAATATTAATAGAAAGAGTGCACCAAATAGGTCCTTGGTAGAGTTTCTCAGAATAGGAATTATCCTTTTCGTCAATATCGGATCCCCTTATTATCAAGCTAAGCTAGCCAATCAGCTTTTGAAATTTCTTTAAGAGCTTTCAATATTAATTTTTGAGACATTCTCCCACGCTCATCCTTATGCAGCAAGCTCGTGAGCTGCCGATAACCTTTAGCAACGAGCCGAAGTGGAATGAATCTAATTGATTTCCCGACAAAATTGGAATTATTTGTTTTTATATTTAGAAACTCAAGTGCTAAAAGCTATTCATCCGCTGCCCTCAACGGATACAAACTTTCATCTGCTAGTCATGCCGTATGATCTTTCAAAAGCATTCCGAATAGATCTAATCTTATTGCGCAGAAATTTTCACAATAAAAAATTATTTTAGCTTACTTCGAGATGAAGCAAACACCTACAAAAGCTGGTTCTACTGAAGGTAACAAGAAGGAAGCTAAGTTCGGAAGCAATTTGGAGCAAAACATAAACATAAAGAACATTCAGCAGTCCAAACTTTTCCAAAAATTCAAAGAAACTGCAGAAACTAATTCTTCAACAAAGACTCTGACTGGAAAACAGCCTGTCACGAAATCACAGAAGCAGGGATCGGAGTCTAGCAATTCTATGCAAGCGAATAAAAATATGAAATATGACAATGATTACACTCCTTATGATATAAACGCGATTCCAGAGAGAGTTGATATTAGTGACGAATTTGATGAGCCTGAGTATCAAAAGAAGGATAAGCAGTCAGAAATAATATATAGCAAAACAACTAAGAACCCAAGCGCATTGGAAAAAGCTGATAACTCAAAAAAATCGCCTGTTAAGCGTTATGTTCAACAAGAGGAGGAACAATACAGCGACGACGAGGACAATAATCAGAGACGCCAGGATGATGACGAAGAAGAGGAAGTGCTTTACTACAAAAAAGCGCATTCTGGGCATCAAGATCGTAGTTCATTTGATTCGAAAGCAGGGAATAGCAATCAAGATCTCCATTTAATGAGACAGGACAGCATGGTGTCACAAGCGGAGTCAGATATCAATTTAAACTTGAAAGCTACTTCAAACTATTTCCCTTATTACCAGCAGCAGCAGGTTTATGGTCTTCCACCAGGATTTATGCCTTATGGGTATTTCCCTCCTCCCTTTCAAACACAAGGAAGCTTCGAGTCAAATCTGCAGAGCTCTTTCACTCAATTTATAGATCCAACGAAAGGGCAGGCTGAAGCAGGTGATGCCTTTTTAATGAAGACTAAATTCAATGAATTAAGTCTGGCGCTTGAGAGAGAACGCGAGAATTCAAAAGTATCGGCTTTCTTTCTAATTATTTCACAAATGAATTCTGCAGAAATTAGAGAAGAAATGCCAAGAATACATGAACCAATTGGAGAAATCAGCAAAGAATTTTGAAGGTATATTCTCTCTGATTTTTGCAAATTTATTAATTTATCTTATAATTGCTCTGTGATGCAGAGTTTAAACAGAGAATGTTCGAGGAGAAAAATGCGCATAGAGAAGAAATAGAGATACTTGAGAATCGAATCCAGGATATGCGCGGGCGAGTGATACTCTTTTGTAATTTTGATCGCGAGATAATTTTTGATTTAGATGGGAGAACAAGAAAACAAAGAAGATAACTACCAAAGTGAGTTAGCGGAAGTTAAAAAGAAATTATCTCTGGAAATCGCGGCAAAAGCTAAGCTCAACGACGAGGTAGAAGCTCTTAGGACTAAACTGTCGTCTTTCGAAAAGCAAAAGAGGTAGCGAAGATAAATTAAACGAAATGGAATTTAAATTTGCCATGTAGACAACAAGAAGATACTACTGATAAACAATCTGAAGAGCTTTTACGACTCAAGAGGCAAGCAGAAGGGGATAAACTCGAAATAGCGAATCTGAGGTAATTTTCTGGCCTAAAAGAGTGCATTGTAATGGTTTAAATTGCAGAGCGAATGAGGAGAAGTATCTTTTAAAAGTGAAAGAGCTTGAGGCACAGCTCATGAATGTCAAAAACGAGAATACTCAAATTAAAAAGCAAGCGGAGAGCTATCAAAAGCAGCTTAATTTTGCAAATCTTGAGATTGAGAGTCTGAACAGCCAAAACGCGGTATTGAGTAAACAATACCAAGGGCTGCTTGACGAAAACGAGGACATTAAAAATGAACTTTTCGACAACCGACAGCAAATTATCAGCTACCAGCAACAAGAAACATCGTTGAAGCTCAGTTTAGAGAAATATACAAGAGAGCTGACTCAAATGCAAGCTATGATGAACAGATCTGATAAAAGCTACCAGGTACTGAATCTCTCAAGAATGAAGAGTCACATCATTCATTCTTCATGTTAGGAGCAAGCAGCTCTTATGCAGGACCTTTACAAAGAGCTCAATCAATTACGGCAGCAAATGTCAAGCAGAGAGGCGGAATCCCAACCGCGAAATGAGTACGTGTATAGAAAGCAGCGATCCCAATATGAGTCTCAGCTTTCAGAGAGCCAACCTTCTAGTAAGTACAGTGAAAGATGGAGAGAGCCTGCGCTAGTTGATAATTTTACCACGGAAAAAGAGTACGAAATTCCGAAAGCTGACTCGAAGAAGTTCGACAAATATTCCAAAGCTGATGAAAGCGCTCGGCAAGGACAGAACCGAGAGAGAGCCATCACAGCTAAAGAGAAAACTGGGAGGGCGACTCAAAATAATTTACCACCAGAGAATCCTCAACCCTCGAAGAGTAACAGAGGTCAAGTGTTTCAGAGTTCCCCGAATTTGCTTGTCTGGGAGGACGCCGGAGAGCCGGAGCGTTCTGGACAGCAATCGAGGACGGCGAAGAAAAGCTCTCATATCACCGATAGTAAATGAAAAGTTCGGCTTTATTTTTAATACGGTTGATTAGGTACTGTGGGCTTTCATCTTCAAGAAGAGACGCCGAAATCGAAAGGGCGTAATGTTGAACAAGAAAGAACACCATCGTCAAGACAGAAAGATTATGCCTCGATAAGAGAACCTGAGCCTCATATTAAGGCGAATAATCCGTTAGCAATGATGTATGAAAAAGAGATGCAAGTAAAGACGCTTGAAAGCGATTTACTCAAAAAGCAGCAGCAGCGAGATGACGTAGAATAATGTGTACGCTAGGTTTTTCAAATAATTTGTTTAATAGGCAAAAGATGAACTGCAGAAGCTAGAGAAAGTAAAAATTAAAAACAGTGCAAGCATTCGGAAGAGACAGGAGCTGGAAGGAGAGATAGAACTTTTGAATAATGAGATCAGCAATATCAAAAATAGACTTCGAGAGCTCAACGTCCTTCATTCTTACTAGTTTGCATTTTCATTTCATGTGCATAGAAAAGAAAAACATGAATTTTTTTAATTCTTGCTGAAAAATTAGGTTAAACTGTTATGCAATCTAACAATAGCAGAATAGCAGGGAGACCTTCGAGACGTTGATATTAGGATAATTGAGGAGCTCTGAAACGTATCTAATTAATAAGATTTGCACTTCGCTTCAAACTATTTATCAATAAAAAATTTGGATCCTTAAAAAGCTAATCCATAAACGCCTAATGACAACAAGGAGACACTTGTTATCTACAGCAATAGTCCTGCTCATTCTCACTCAATATACAGCCTCCTCAATACTCATCAATGAAAATTTTTCAGCAGAAGATCCTCAGGCTACCTCATCGGCACGGATACTGAAAGATGATTCCGACTCCATTGAGAAAAAACAAGCGAAAAACAGTGATGACTTAGATGATGATGCACCAATATCCGGACATAACGAAGCAAACATCGTATTTAACTCAACTTATTTTGACAGCCCAATTCTTGACGTTATCTTTTGCATTGACACCACATCGGATGTGTCAGGACCAGCCAAAGAAACCCTGTTAGCATTATCAAGTGACGGCTATGTCTATCTTTCGGAACTTCATGGCCTCCGTTGGATAAATCTTACTCAGGAAGGGCTAATGCCTCTGAGCAGCTCCAAAGGCAAAGATACGAAAATAACTCAATTCCTTCAACACCAAATCGATACTAAAGTCGTTTTGTTTATCGGCGTTGACCAGCACTATGTAACAGACGATTGCGGTCAAACAATAAGACCATTCAGCACTTCGATCAGCTTCCATTCCTTCCAATTTCATCCAGTGATACGAGACTATATCCTTGGCGCTGCCTGGTCTGACTGTGAGGAAGATGAAGATCCTGACACTTGCAGTCGTTATAAAAAGCTCTATGTTTCAAAAGACCTCGGAGACAGTTGGAACTTCATCGGAAGCTATGTGATTGGGTTTTCGTGGGCTATCCAAAACATATTTCAAGCATTTTCTATACCGCAAGAGAGGATCATCGTTTCTCATATCACCAAAAAAGAAGGGCATCAGAGCTCAGACAAATGGATAGAAGAAGCTGAGATAGCATACAGCGACGATTATTTCAAAAATAAAACAGTGTTGGTGCCTGGCGGTAACAAATTCCTCATATCTGAACATTTTCTGTTTGCTATCGAAGTCAGAGACGCTGCGAAAGAAGAAATACGTTTTCTAGTTGCCGATGCTATGGTTCCCAATTACAAATTTGCGCCAATCGAGCTTTCTTCCAATATCAAAAACCTGAAAGAACACTCTTATACGTTGCTTGAGTATGGTAAAGATCGCGTTTTTCTCCACATCAACCACGAAGGACCAGCTTCTAAATACGGCACACTTTATCTCTCAGATTCTACAGGTTTGCGATACACAGACTCTCTTCACTATCAAATTGGAACTCCTTTTGGAAAAGCGGATTTTACGAAAGTTGAAGGGCTACCAGGGATATACATCACGAACGTATATGATGAAAAAGCCGTTAAACTAAGTAAAATTGATCGATCAGATGGTCAGATTCCGGCTGAGCAACCTGGCGGCAAGTCATCAGGGAAATTCAAAGCTGCTTCAAGTGACAGTCAAGCTCAAGAGAGGAGAGAAAGTCTCGATAACCATGTAATAACAATGATTTCGTTTAACCGTGGAGGAACTTGGCAAAGGCTCCAAGCGCCAGCAAAAGATGCAGATGGCGAGCCAATTTACTGCGAAGAAGAGTGCAATTTGCATCTGACCAGCTACAGTTCCATCAATTCAGGACCGCCATATAGCTCCAAACACTCATTGGGCATCGTTCTTGGCGTCGGGAACGTTGGTGAATATCTTTCGACCAGACCTGACGAGCTGAACACTTATTTCTCCAGAGATGGCGGTTTGACCTGGTACGAAATCATGAAAGGTCCTCATACTTTTGAAATCGGAGATCACGGCGCCTTGATCGTCGTCGCTCCGACCGCTAAAGCAACGAAACATGTGTACTACACTTGGAATGAAGGCCTGACCTGGGAAAAACTGCAAATATCCAAAACTCCAATAGAGATCTCTAATATCTTGATCGAGCCAAATAACACCTCCCAGCAATTTCTTATCCTTGGAAGGACGGCGATGAGCGGCTCCAAAAGAAGGATCCAATCTAACAGAGGAATTATTACAACCGTTGATTTTTCGCAAATGCATGAGAGACCATGTGTCGGATTCAAAGAGGCCACAACAGATCCGACTGGCACCGACTACGAAAAATTCACGCCGAATGGAAAGATATCGCCTGACTGTTTGCTTGGTGTAAAAACCACATATATCCGAAGGAAGAGGGAAGCTGAATGCTTTAATCCGGAAACACAGCTACTGATCACATATGAAAACTGCGAGTGTACAGAAGATGATTGGGAATGTGATCTCGGGTATAAAAGAAGTGATAGTGGTAGATGCATAAAGACGACTGGACAAAGGTCAGCTAAGATTAATATCATTCCTCAAGATTGCAAGGATTATTATTATGTATCTCAAGGTTATAGAAAAATTGCTGGAGATAACTGTGTTGGAGGCGTTGACCACTCTCCAGTCAAGATGAAGTGTCCGGCTAAAGGACCAATCAGAGAGTCTCTCATTGCTGTTGCGATTCTTTTTCTGTTGAGTTTTGCATGGGTAGCTTTTAGGTTCAGAGTAACGGACTTTTTCTTCAAAGGAGGGGAAAAGAAGGCGCCCTCTGGGGCTAAATTTCAGCAGCTACATCAAAGGGCCGGCATGGATGAAGATGACGATGAGGAAAATAAAATTGCTCTTGACGACAAGGTAGGAAGCGATAAACCAAAAGAGAATCATGGATCGAGCCAGAAAGCTAGTCAGAACAATCAATCTGGGTCTAATAGAAGCAGAAAGGCCTTCGCAGATGAAGATGATGACGAAAATATTTAACTAAGCTGAGCTACTCTGCCAATTCCTCATCTGTAACCGCCAAACAATTTTTTGTAAAGCCTTTTCCATGGAGATCCTTGCTCTATGCTGTATTGTCAAATTTGTAGCTGACTCTTGTCTGATTTTCATTAAATGCAAGTCACGTTTATAAAATTTTAAATTGAATGCAATAATTTCTCAAAAGAAGTGATATTAGTGAGGTATAGACATCCTCTTTCAATTTCTAGAGAGAATATTGGAGGTTGAGAGTATTCCTCTCCTAAGGGTTTAAATGCTATGTTTTAGATATAACTTTATGCGCAAGAAACGGTACATATAGTTGAAAGAACGAGCTCGATAACATAAGATATAATAGGGAAAAAAATAGCCAGATAACTGTTGATGATAAAGATTAATACTATTTTGAAGTATCACTTGAAGTTTTCTTCAGGAACCCTTCCACTTTTTCATTGAGCCATTCATAGAACGCAGCTTTCTCTGGTTCTTTCATCGCTTTTTCCCAAGGAGTACCCTCAAGGACTTGAGCCTTTTTCAGCATTCTTTCGAATAGCAGTGTACACGCCTTTCTCATAAACCAATTAATCAGCCTTGCCGGTAAGAAGTTGATCTTCGGATCAATATTCGCGAGTCCAATAAGCTCGCAACTCGAAGGACCCAACGGCCTTATTCTAAACCCAGCCAAATTCATTTCAATTTTCACATTCCGCTGAGTCTTCGTAATATCAATTCCATAACGTTCGATGGTCTCTGTATCTGTATCGAAGCTCCGAGACAAAACCACCACCGCTCCATTTTCCTCCATCAGATCGACTCCGATACCAGCCAGGAACGCATCACGGTCGGATAGTGGAGGTGGCAGACCCATTCGCATATACACAGCCTTACTTGCTCTATGGACGTTTTTCAAGCACTCAGATTGCGAGAGGAAAGGTACCCACTCACGCCACAGCTCTATCTCATATATCAATGTCAAAACGTTTAATAGAGGGATGTCGAGGACCGCTTCAAGTTTCAATGAGATGAACGCCGTGTTTGGTATCTTTTTATATTTGGTAGTAAGAGACTTCCCGACAGATTCCGTCATCCATCCGTCACCGTCTTCAATCATTTCGAGAACCTTTTTCATATAGCTATATTCTTTGATACAGTCATTCATCAGGAGCTTGTTTGCTTCATAAAACTTTGATAAAAATTCCTTTTCGGACTGATTGGCAACGGCAATGGTACTTTGATATTTTTTTTCAAAGTTTTCAAGATCTTTGTAGGCCTGGCTTAAGCGATGCTCGTGGTAAGTGTCAATGAATTTCTTAAATTCGGCGAGACACCCTTGGACGTCAGTTTTGTTCTCTTCAGGGTATTCAAGCTCAAGTTTTTGGTTGAAACTGATATAGTCGTCCACAGTTTTCAGAATTTCTGATTTTTCGTATTTAGTGATGATTTTTGAGGGGCTGGTGACTGTGTATTCAGTCTTAGAAACAGCCATGTCAGCGCTAGATAGCATGGGTAAGTTTTGTCTTTGTTGAAGCAGCGTTTTAAGTGATATTGAGTTAGTAAATAAATTATTATTCATAACAAGATTGGATGATATATATGCGCTAAAAGTGGACTCAACGCAAATTGCAGTAGCTGCGTGAGAAAAAAAATAGTGATTGTAGCTTGGGTTGGCCATTTCTGGCCGCATTATATTAATCAGAGAAATTCCAGTCAGAATTTCTAACTTTCATTCGTTGAATTATGAAATTAGTTGATCAGTATCAAAGGTTTAATTTCGATCGCTAAATAGATCGTTTAGAAATACGATATTAGAAAAAGAACTTTATCCTGAATCAATCTTTGTTTTGACCAGCTACCTAAGAAGAAATGCTCTTTAACACAACTGAGCTGGCTTTTTTGGTTTAATAACCAACGACATTCAAAGTAGTGTATGTTTTTGAAATAGCAAAGGGCATCTCTCTAATATAATAGAATAAGCAAGAATAGCTGAGATCTGTGCCGCAACCCAACTCCTTACTAATACTTACTACTTGCTGAATCATGACAAAGGAGTCACTTAGAAGCATGATTATTAAAATAGTGACGCTAACGTGTGAAAAAATATGACTCTTGAAACTTGTCGAAGGTTTTCGATTTCATTTTTATCAGTAGCTGAAAAATTTGTTGTTGTTAGTATATAAGTAGGCTTGCACGATCTCAAAAACATTCCTGTAATCATTTCAATATTTTTTGCTAAGAAAATGGAAAACCGATATCCTCAAAGTAACCAGTATCCTCAAGGATACCCTCAAAGCAGCCAATACCCTCAAGGATATCCTCGAAGCAACCCATCTCCGCGAAACAATCAATATCCTCAAAAAAACAAAAATTCCCAATATTCAGGAGGGAACATAGTCGGAATCGGCCTTGCCGGATTCATCATTGGCTTTGTCACTAAGAATATTATGGAGTTCTTCTTTTCAGATAATGCAAAAAAGAAGGAAGAGAAAGCTAAGAACCCAATTTCATTAGACAACAGTCTCTTAAATGAGGAGAAGAAAGATTCCCTATATTCTTCAAAAGCAGAAAAAAGTATCAATAAGAGCGCAAGGTCAATTGAATATAGCGAAGAAGAACTCTTTTGCCCTATCACTACAGGTAATCTAAACCTTTATAGTCAACTTAAGCTAATGCCTCCAATTGTCTAGAAATAATGGTAGAGCCAGTGATCAGCAAAGTATGTGGACATACTTTCGAGCGAGCTTCAATAGTCAGCTGGATCGAGAAAAACGGCACGTGCCCAATATGTAAAACGCAGTTATCAAAAGCAGATATCATCGCAAACTACAACCTGAAGAATATAACGGCGAAACTGATCGCCCAAGAAAAAAAGATTAAAGACTAACAACAACGCCGAGTGATTTTTAATATAGGCTATTAGACTGTATTAAGACCAAAAAAATTTAATATGTAAATCGATGTGGAATTTTATTGTTATTAATCAATCGTAATTTGTAAATCGAAGTTTAGCAGCCATGGATTCGACATGGCAAGAGTTTATTTACTGTATTATTGAAAACTCTCAGCAAAAATGAAAATCATTGAAAAAACGTCTTTAAGACCAGGCTATAGTATTATAAACAGAAAGTTATACCTTATGCTTAGGACTTTTACTCCTGTCCTTTTTAGCGCTTGATTGATGAGCCGAAAAGGTTTGCGAGATAATCTTCGAGACATTGCCTTGTATTAGATCCTTTAATTTATCATATTCCAGTCGAGCTTTGGCACTTTCTTCTCTCGCATGGGCAATTCCAGCCTCTAGCTGCTGAATTTTCGCTCGAAGCATTTTTTCAGTCTGCTCCGCCTTCTTTTTCTCGGTTTTACTCATGCCTGTGTCTTGCTGATGATTATGACTCTCCCTTAATTTCGTAGTATCTTTCAGCAACGAAAAGGCATCTTCTTCAACCTTCCTCAAGGCTTTTTCTTTAGAGCTTAATTCACATTCTAGCTGCTCATTGATCTTTAATGCTTCCGAGAGCTGATTCTTGAGTTTGCGGTTTTCAGATAGAACTCTTTCAACCTCTTTCTCCGAGGATCCGGTAGCACCAAGCTTCTTCCCCATGTCTCCTGACTTTGCTGCCACTGGTGATGGAGATCTCAGAGATTTTCCATCTGTCGAATAAAAGCTGCTATTATTATCTATGGCAACACTGGCTCGTCTCTGTCTTTTATTATTGAAACTCTCTTCGAACTCCTTCATGGCTTTTTGCGCTTTTGCTTTCTCCTCTTCCTGAATCTGAAGCCTCATTTGCTTTATTTCGTTTTCGTGATCCAAGCTCACCTGCTCAAGCATTTTGTTCATTTCCTGCACTTGTCGATCAATTTTTTTGCATTCAGCATCCCATTCGTCTGACACACGCCGCAATTCATCCTCGTGCTCGTCTTTAATTTTGATAATGTCCTTCTCGAGATGCGCAATTCGGTCATGAAGAACTTTTAGCTGGTGTTCATTCTTCTTTTCTTGGTCTTTCAAGATAGAGTTGTGCTCCGCCTCTTTAGACTCTATCTGTGCGCGGAGATCTTTATTTTGAACTCTAATGCGCTCGTAGTCCTGCAAAAGCTTTTTATTACTGATTTCCAGTTCATAAACTCTCGATTGGCTGTTTTTCAGAGCCTCTTCGAGTTCAATGTGCTTTTGCTCTCCTTCACGTCTTAACCTACGTTCTTCGGCGATCTCTCGCTCTAGTTGGTGGTATCGTTGAGCTTTATGATCCTGTGAATCATTCCCTCTAAAAGATTCATTCACTCTTGTATGCGCATCTTTCTGACTTGGCTGCTTTAGATGATTTTCTTCAAGCAGTTGCGTCTCTCTTAGTCCTTTCGATTCGTCTTCATTATCGTTAAACTTGGCACGGATATATTCAGAAGTTCCGCTTTTATTTAAATCTAATCCCAAGTTAATATACATAAAGGAGGGAAGAAGTGTCTTTACCGATTAAGCTGCTAGTTTTTTCGCTGAGAGCATTAAGAGCCTGTGATTTTTCGAATTGCTTCATCGGAGAATTAGTATTACTATTCTTCTGCTGCATTTCGCGGTATACTTGTCTTACTTCATTTCGGGAGACAATATCTGGGTATTTACTACTATTCTTTCGGGAGAGGCACCCTTCGTCCATCTTCATCAATCTGTCTTCTATGGGAGACAAGTCTTGATTCTCTTTTGATGAATTCTTTCTCACTGGAGTGTAAGATACCTTCTTCAGTTTAATCAATTGTGAAGAAGCTTGATTTTGCTCCTCGTGTTCATCTTCGCGTGCTTTTGCTGCGTTGGCAGGTGACCCAAATGTTTCATTTCTTGAAGGTGCACGGCTGAGCTGCTTTTTATCAGGATCTTGCGGCGAGCGGTAGTTTTCAGGACTTTTTTCAACATAGCAATTGGAGTTGATCGGCTTTAATATGCTGGACTTGCTTTGGGATCCATCTCCAGAGGCTGAGTTACTATTATAGTCGCATCGTGCATTCGAAGGTAAGCACAGCGATGATGATCGCGCATGGGTCTTGCTACTACTCGATGTGTACGAAGTTGAAATATCAGGATGCTTGCCAGTAGCAAGCTTATTGATCTCAAGAATTAGTGGCTCGCTTATTTTGTTTCCGCCGATCTTACCGCCCCCGAGGTTGATCTTGATCTGTTTTGTCTCCGCCGTTAGTGCGCTTAATATATGCCTTGCTTCGGTATCGCCGAGATCGTTCCAACGAAGATCAATCCGTTGAAGAGAGGGACAGTCTTTAATAATGGCCGCTAAGAACGGTCCTGACCCTTTCCCAAGTTGATTGTTTCGAAGATCGATTACTTGAAGCGACGGCAAGCTTTTGACGAGTTCAGCAAGCGCTTCGATGCCGACGGTGCTGTTTTCTCCAATCAGGTTCCAATCAAGTTTCAGATTGGTGAGAGCGGTTGATTTCTTTAGCACGTGACAAAGTTGAGAGAATGAATGAGGTGAGAGATTGTTTCCTCGCAGTTCGATGGAGGTGAATTGCGAGTTATGAGCAAGAAAGTTTGATAACACCACTGCTCCTTTGTCTCCGATAAACTGATCTTCAAGAGAAAGGATAGTACCAGCTGCTTTTGCTTCGAGCAGTGATGACAGTGTGTCTGTATGCAATTCCTTTTCTTTGGTTAAGGAAGAAGGCTCTTTCAAAGGTGAACTTCTTGTGAAAGCTACATTGGAGCTTTCTTTTGGGGTTGTCTGTTGACGAAGGAGTTTGTGCGCACTCATTTATGTTTTTATTTTTTATATTTAACGGAATAACTGATATTTGGGGTTTTACTTAAGACAAATTCTTTTTTGTTAAAAGAGCATGGGAGATTATGATGTTAATGAGTAGCTTGGTCAAAAGAATCTCGAAGATAAATAACCATTTGAGAAGACAAAGTTGGGTATTCGAAACCGCTGTCAAAAAGATTTGAATGAAAATATTTCAATCTGGTTTTTCGATTAAACATGAAAATCCTCGCTGAGCTGAAATGAGTTCCTTGTTCCTGCAAAGTTTATGAATTGAGATATAGCACACTTTCCTCTGAAAAAGTTTCTGGAAAGAGCTAAAATAGCACGACTTCAAGCGATTTTACCAGTAGGAGAGACTTACAATGCATCATAGTGATAGTTTTGACCCTTCAATGAGCAATTAGCTCTCAAGTGGATAATACTTCCAAAATCTAAAATTATGGACTATCACGGCCAGAATAGTCACTATTAGAGGAATTCTGCTTACTTGGTATTGAAATTTTCATTACACTTGCCTCTCAACGAATTATTCAAGCCAAAGGCTACCGTATTCATATTCTATATTATTCATCATTGCAATTCAGCGCTTTAGAATTTGAGCAGTTATACATTTTTACAGAAAGAGATTCTGTTTGAGACCGAAATCGAACAAAATTCAAAAAATAAATCAACTAAAAAAATCTAAAGGAGCATGTTAGAAGCAAACAAGCAATTTCACGAGGTAAGCAAAAAAATACACCCATCCTCCATCAACCTCCCCTAGGAAACTCTTTCCTTCCTAAAAAGGAACTTTAATACTTTAAGCGATCAGAATGTCGCAAAAAGAAAAGAAGCAATCATCGCCATTCAAGACAAACTCAAAGAAATAAAACACGAGGCGAGTCAAAGTAACTCCGCCTTCCAACTTCAATCACTCTAATGTTATCATTTCAGCCTTTTTCGAGCAAATTCTTGCTGAATTTGACAAAACACTGTTCAAAAGTTTCTCCGACAGCTCTGACAAAGTTCGAGAAACCTCGATCAAGATTTTCCAAGAGTATATTCTTTTACGAAACCCTACTAATCCGCCTCCTCTTCTCTTAGGCTCATCTCAAGGTGCCAGGACCTCACCCCATACTTGAAGTTTACTCTGAGCATCGTGGCAAATAGAGTAAACTGTCAGGATCTTGAAGGAATTCAACACCTTCCGGAAATAATGAGACCTCCACCATCACAAAAGCCCACAGTACTAATCAAATTGCTGGAGCCCGTCGAAGAAGTATTATCTTGGAGCAATTCGAATATTGAATAGAATTTTGTAGATTCGATGTGAGCTTGCAGAAATTATCAACATAATCATTTGCTGCTGCAATGAGGATGAAATTAGAGACCATATCGATGATATCGTCAATATTTTACGCGCCCTTGCGATGGACCCATCAGGAGAAGTGCAAATCAAAGCATGCCAAATCATTTCTCAGTTTGCTCGGACGTTTACGGCATTGTTATACCACTTTACGGTTATTTTGGCTCGAGGAATCCTCTTACCGCTGGTGAGCAAAAAATCGAAAGTTAAGATAGCTGCTATGCATGCTTTGGGAAACATCATGTACTGCGGAGCTTGGAAATACACTGTCGACGTCATGGAGATATTGGTTGGCTATAGAGACCCCAACGTGGTGCCTCTGAGAGATTTTTTCGGCGATGGGCAAAGAATCAACTATCTGGCGATATTGACCAAAGACCCAAAACCCAGTGTAAGAGAGGTCTTCATCCAGCTGATTGGAAATTGGCTCATATCGTTGCCCGATCGTTGGGATCATCATTCGAGACTCGTACCTTATCTTATTACAGGCAAGTAGTTCATTTTAAGCAGTTTGTTTAATTGAATTGATAGGCTTATTCGATCCAGATGATGAGGTTAGAATGGCTACTTGTGAAATCATTGAGGAATTAGGACTTGACTATGAAAGGGAAAAGGTAACGTTCTGGGAAAACTCTGACTATAGCTCATGTTTTCTATTAGGAGAAAGAACTGAGAGAGGTCAAACAATTTGGATTTGACGCGGAATGGACTTATGGAGGCAAATATACATCAGTACCTCTGTTTGAGCCTTTCAAAAAGCGCCCGAGGCTAGGAGCTCGTTATTGCATTCGAGCGCAATGTAGTAAGATGCTTGGTGCGTTGTATAGAGAGATAAAAGATTGGCAGTTTGGTAATGCTTTCTATACAGCAATTCAAATGAACTAACCGAATTTTTTACATATAGAGAGTCGATTACAAGCGGTTAACCTGCTGCTTGTTCAATTGATCTACGCAGAAGATTTTATCACACAGTTCATTGTAAAGATCACCATAAACCAATTCAATTTTGATTCTTTAATTTTTATCTCAGGATCAATTTTTCACGAATCTTTTGATCACACTGAACGAGAAGACCAAAGAGGACCAGATTATCTTCGAGAAAGCGAAGAAGATATACTTTTATCTCGGATTTTATTGCAATTATAAGAGTTACTATCCGATTCTTGAATCGCTTCTCAAGGTTTGTGAACCGCTCTTTCCAATTGTTTAGTTACCATGTGGTTTAGAAAGAATTAGCGGCCAATCTTGAAACCGTAAATAATGCGATCAAAGCCTTATGCTTCCTGCTTGAGGGATTTTTCGCTGTAACTGTTCCAGAGATCGGGCTTGCTGAGCGAAAGGTATGCAAATTATTTTTGTCTGGGAGAAAGGCAACTAACTTATTACGAAAAAACAAAGGAATTCCTTGAGAAGATATTGTCTTTGTTAGAAGACAGCAATCTCTTAGCGCTTATTGATAACGAAAATTGCGGTTATTTTTGTCGGGTAAGAAAGCAAATCACTTAACAAAACAATAATTTTCTATACTTTCCATGTAGGCGGCTGAGATCCTTGTCAAGGGATTGTTGGAAAAGGCAAAAAAAGAAGAACTCGAGGAGTTCTTTAATAAACATGGCTATCAGCTCTATAAAATGGGTTTGACTGCAACTGGTCATGAATATTACGAAAAACTCAGAAAGGACCTCTATCCCGAGCTGAAGAATAACCTAGCCGGCGTTCCTGTCGAACTTTATAAAAAGTCTCCAACTTTAGCGAGACTTTCGGAGCTTCAAGACATCTTTGCAGAGAAAAGCACATTTTCTTTCATTGATACCTACTTCGGCACGCTTACTAGCTACGATCTCACACTCTTAGATGTAAACTTCTCTGTTATGAGGCTAATACTAAATATATCTCATTTTTTTGTAATAGTGGAAAGTATTGTCAGGGGCATTCGTGTACAGTCACCGTCAGAAGACAGAGAAGAAAGAAAAGTTTTTGAAGGACATTTCTCTAATAACTTTCATTGTTCAAGATGCCAACCCACTTCAGTCATCAAAAACGAATGATCTGCTCTTTTGGACTATCTCAGTTGCAAAAATACTCACTGAGCAGGGTTGTTTGCAAGCATCTGAGCATATTGCTAGCAATGTCACAGTACTAATTTCACAAGTCGCCAGCGTTTTCTCTGACAAATACGAGAAGCTGCTCTCACAATTCCACGTCCTAAACTACCTGCTCCGAGCGTTCTATGAGGGCTTTGGGTCTCGAGACAGCATGCGGGAAATTTTCTCAAAGATCAAAAAAGATGAGCAGTCTCTCAAAAGATTTACTGATGCTTGGGGTATCCTGTTGCACCAACTGCTGACTATCCTACAAAAATCAGAAAAACAACTGCAGTCTTACAAAGACGCCATCGAAAATCTAAAGGGCGCTGTAGTTATTACTCGTGAGGTCTATCCTACAATCTCTCAAACGCTAGTAGATAAAACGAAGAGCCCTGTGCTTCCTCAACTATTCGACCATGCAATCTATCTCAATGAGAAATTCCCGGCTGCTGAAAGCGAAAAAGAAGCTCTTTTGGCTCAAAGTTTGCTCACTGAATTGCTAGAGTTGATTCCTACATCAGCGGATGCAATGTATAATGGAAACGAAAATCTTGTGAAGAATTACCAAGGCATCATCGAAAGGATTTTAGCGATTATTATCGATACGAAAGATTCGAAACATCGGTTGACGTATTTCAACTTGCTTAAGAATTTGAACACGAAGACGCCTCTGAATTTCGTGAAAGAGTTGGAGAAAGCAGCCAAATACAACCAGATCAATAGAGTTGAGTTGGTGAATGCTATCATCAAGAATACTTTGTAAGAATAAATCTGTATAATGAAGACAATATCAATCTGAGACATTTCTGGAAGAGAAAACATAGCCGTGCTTATTTTAAGTTTTCGTTCTTTTTCGCAGTGTCTACATACTCGAAATGCATTGAGAATGAAAAGATTCAAAATGTGAAGAATTTCAAAGCTGTAAAGAGAAGAAATGATAATATCAAAAATTGGCGACAAACTTTAAACTAATTGTGTTAGAATAGCCGATTAGACTAAAGTGGAAAGGCTTTTAACAAGAAGATAATTTGAGTAGGGTAATAGAGTTGAAAATTTCGATTATCGTAAAAAGATTTCAAGTATTGGATATTAAGTAATTTAGAGCCCATGCTTAGCAGTAAGCGTATTGTTTAACTTATTACTGATATATGCTAGCTCAAGTATGAATATTAGCATTATGCTCGAGATAGAAAACCGCATTCAGCAGCTACTTCCTGGAAATGTGACGACGATAATCTTTTGCAAAAATCCTGATGTATTCCCATTTAGAGTAGAGATAGAGAGAGTTTATGATGTTAAAGGAGTTTTTCCATTTCGAATGGCTTGTTGAATTCAAATTCTAACCTCTTTGGAAGAAACACTCTGAAATTCTAGGTGTATGAATGAAAGCAAAATCTAAATTTACCCTATGAGAAGAAATTGAGAAGATTGATCCAAGAAACGTTCCGAAAGAACCTTCCATTTCCAGTTCATGAAAGTGTATAAAAGTGAGTATCTTTCCAGAAATACCATAAAAGGAAGAAATGTTTTGATATCTTAACAAAGATGATAAAAGATATCACGAGATAGAAATTAATAAAGTTTTTGAACAACTGCGAGAACAGCAAAAAATGAGCCATGAAGAGCAAAAAACTCAAATATCGAAGCCTCGGATCTCACTGAAGAAAGACAACAAGCCTATATTCGACGAGAAACAGTACCGAGCCGATTTCTACGAGATTGTATTGGAGATACAACCTCTTTTCCAACAGATTCCTGAAATTATTTCAGAAAAATATAAAGAAATGAAAGAAACCTTGATCCAGCAGCCAAAAAGTAATCAGGACGGAAAAAAATTCGCAGATTTTAGGCCCCATTGGATCAATAAGATCGCAGGTTTGATTAAACAAAAAATGGCGGGGTTATCAAGTTCCATCACGGTGCCTGATGAAGAGATACAGTCTAGAAAAGAGATCCTCCAGGCCGCCCTCCGCGAAATCAATAACAAATTTGGATTAATCAATAGAGAGAAGAATGATTTTTTAAAGAATATATTTGGAATTAGCAAGATAGATTTGAAGATGGAACTCCTTAAAACAGTTGCATTATTGGATTACACTCTTGACTTGGCAGGAGATGATTTAAGGACCTTCTATCAAATCGACGGACTCACATGTCTTGATGTCATCTGTTCAGAAGAGAGAGAACCTAAACAACAACAATCACTCATTGATGCACTTTATTTCGATTATCAGCTGTACAACTCTGAATCGAAAAGAGATGAGATGATTAAGAGAGCTTTCCAAAAAACCAAATTCAAAGGATTCAATCTCCTAAATGCAGGATCAGAGCAAGAAATTGATCTGGAATTAACAAAAAAAATAGAAGAATTAATTGCAGCATTCAAGACCAAAATAGAGGGATCGGCTCTTGAAAAACTGTTACAAAGAGAATATGAGGAGAAGAAGAGAAGCTTGGAAAATGCGAATTTGAGTAATCTTCTTGCAGAGAATATTTACGTTGAATTCGAGAAGAAAATCGAAGAAATCTACAAAAGTCAACTACCCGAAAAGAGCTTGCTCCTACAGTCAAGCATAAATTGGGAATCACAAATTCAAAAGTGGGAAGGCGAAAAGAAATTTGAGCAGATAACAAAATTCACAAAACAACGAACTACCGCTTATATGAGTGTTCAGAGCATTACTGACTATGAATGCTACAAAGATTCCATAATGGAAAAATTTAAGCAAATTCTAGGAGAACCAAAATTTGATCAGCTTGTGAATTTACTTATGAAAAGTCTTCAAACAGATTTGGAAGGAAATTTACTTGGAAAGAAAAGTATTAAGGATATTCTCACAAAAAAGGAGATTCTCGAAAAGATTGAAGCTTGCTACTCCTTGAGTTCTCGAATCGACAAAATTGTAGAGTTATTGACTTCTGACGAGGTGTTTCGGGAGAAACGCAAAATTAAAATACAATACACAGCAATCGAACTAGAAAATATTATTATTAAGAAAATCCGTGAAACTACTTACTTCTGCAATTTTGAGGATGGAGTGAAGTTGATGCGTTTACCCCCTAAGGATCCTAATAAAAAGGTAATCATCTCGGAATATTCAAAATCCAAGGAAACTGGAAAAACCTTGACAATAAAGCTTAGCGAAAGCACCAAATTTCGGAAATTGCTTGGTGATATTACATACTATTTGCAACCCTATGCCGGGGACTCCTACACTAGTGACTTTTTGAAAAAGCTCAAAACATATGTGGCAATAGTGGCATATGAAGCAAACAAAGAGTCTCAAGGAACTCTTATATTGCATCAAGAGGATCTAGTGATGTTGCTCCAAGATATTCTAGACAACAAAGAAGAACAAAAGCTGAAAAATCTCTCGCATGCCGATTTAGTTGAGAGTAGAATTATTTCCAGACCGAAAATGGTAGAAGAGCAGAAACAAGACTCCAAAGGCCCTTAGACAAAATATACTTATTACTCTTATTATTATTCTGAGTTTCTTCTCACAAATGCTTGAGGTTTCTTGATAATGCACAGATCTCCTTTCTAATGAAAGAATTAAGGATGTTTTTCTCTTATGACTGAGCATTAAATAGAATTTTACAGCTCTTGTTCAACAAACCTGCATCAAACTAATATAATAATATCAGTCATTAAGAAAATACTTGCTTTGTTATTGTGAAAAGAGGAGTTGTATTTTAGATATATTTATATTCTTCTCCTTTCAGTATTATGAGCACGCCGCAAATTTTTTAGTAACATGAATTTTTGCTAAGCAAAATCACTTGAACTTTCCTGAAAACGTTGAGAATGAACTAATGGCTCTGCAAAAGAGCAACATTCTAACTTCTTTCGATGATAAAGTTTTAAACTGCTTGCAATAGAATTAAGATAAGTTATTTAAGCTCATTGTTTGTTGCTCTATTGATCCTAATTCCTTTCAACTAGTACATTTCAATATTTAATTACCAGTATCTTCGAAGACGCTTGCTTCTATATTTGAGCATGCAACAAGAGCTAAATTAGAGCTCACAAACATACGTAATTTTAATCAATTCGAGAATCCGCATTAAAACTTCTAAAATTGAGTTCATAGGCTCATTATTGGAATAATATTTGCTGATCATATGTTGAAGCGGATCGCACCTTGCTGCACCATCGGTTGTAATGTCCTAGCACTCGGACTGATCGTCTTCTCGTTCTTTATTGGAAGGATCGTTAATAATGCCGTATCAGGCATCGCGGCACAGAATGTAGTTTTAAAACCTTCTACATACAATACATGGGGTGTTCTTCCGGGCTCAACAGGGACCTTTATATCGCTAAGCTTTAGTTTTTTTAACTTCACCAACCCTGGAGGCTTTGCTTACTTCAACCAGTCAGCAAAACTCGTAGAAACAAGATCATTTGACTATCAAGAGTTCCAAAATTATTTGGAGCCCAACTACACGAACAACAGCCAAGGCATTCCAGTCGAAGTGACTTACTATCAGCAAAGATACACTCGAAGATTGAATACGACTGTCGATTATGAGCAAAGAAATGTATTGAATGCTGCTCATATGGGAGTCTGGTATAACGCTAAAAACATCCCGGACGAAAATGTCGGGATGAGCGGCTTTGCGCTGATGCAAAGTGGATTCGCAAAGAGTCTATATCCTTCGATACTCGCTAAAGGTATCAGCGGTTCGCAACTCAAAGATAAAGCGAGCTGCGACCAGAAGATCCTTAATAAAGTATTGCCCGAATTATCTCCAGAACAGAAAAATGCGATTTGGTCCGATACTCTCTACGGAATGGGAGCAGGTGAAACCCTTTCTATGTGGATTCTCGCAGCGACAGAAGGACCCTCATCTGGAGCAGCCAACATTTTGAAAGACTACTTCCAGCTATCTATTGCCCAGCTTTCAATGATAGTTGGAAAGCCTCTGACTTCATGGATGGCAAATCTCAACGACGTTATCGCTAATTGGTACAACTGCTCCACCACTCCTTGCGATCCAATGTACCTCGGCGCTTTGCAGTGGAGTCAACAGGGCGTGACCCTCAATCCACCTGGAGCCTCAAATTCCAGCAACTCATCAACTCCATCGATTGCTTCCTCGAACAGGACGACCAGTGGATATCCTGAAATTTCTTATTTCTTAAAAGAGTATCTACTAAAAAGCAATTTCACTGAGAAGAAGTCTGCTTACGAGAACATAACCTTCACCACCAATTTCGGCCTTCAGGTCTTGAACAGCACCCCAACACCCCCATACGCGTTCCCTGCAACGAATCAGACCCTGCTTAATATCAAGAATTATAAGTTTATTCTTGATATTGGGGACCAGTTTGAGAAGAAAGGCGGTACACCCGAGAAGCTCCAGGACCTTGAGCCGATTCGAACTCGATGGAATCTAAGCACACTTCAACACGCTTACGTCTTTTACAGATACGCGAAATACTTTGTTCGTGAGTTCGCGCTAAAAGAATCAAGCGGAGGGTCTCGTGGGTTCACTGCCCTAGGCAAATTCGCGTCTCAGGCGCTATATGAAAAGTTTGATAGCTTGAAGAGCTTTTTGTTCGTTGATCTTCTCTCTCGAGACATCCAAATAAGCATTCAGGACGACAGACTGAATTGCGTAGATTTGTTGAATAACTCATTCGGAGGCGAGATTGCAGAGAATCGGTTGAGGCTAATTTGCGCTATCCCTCAGCTTTTCAACTTTGATTTAGAGAGCGTGAAATTCCTAGTGAGTGTCTGTAGATACGAACAGCAATATTCCTATCAAAACTTCAAGAAGGTCGGTAACCTTACCAACCAGAATCTCATGTCACTTTGCCAACACACTGACCCACAAACGTTTGGCAAGTACTTTGTTTCCAGTCAAGCAGGACTGAATCAGCATTACGGTTGCACGAGCTCCTCTAGCACCTGCTCGGATTTCGAGTTTGCTGCTAAACAATGGGGAGCGTCTAATATCACTATGCACCTTCCGCCACGTCTTCAGCCTCAGTTCCCACAATCTCCTTCGCTTTCGGTCTCTACCTTATACCCTGAGTTGTACCGAGTGCCATTTGAGTACCTTCCTGTTCTCAAGTACCTCTCTCCTAACTATCCTGAAATGACTATCACCGGTCTGAACTATACTCAGACACTGAATTATCTCAACTTTTCATCTCTTTTCAGCGCTACGATGATCTCGAAGGCGTTCCTCTTGAATAAAACCAATGACTTGGATAGCTTCCAACGAATTTACGGCTTTTCGAACCCGATTCCTCTGTTATCATACTTCAGATACCTCGTGATTGAGAACTTTTTTGATGGCCTCTCGATCCAAAGGACCGGATCTGAGCTCTTAATGGGGTATCGAGACCGCGTGATAGATAAAATCAGCAAATCTGACATTTTGAACGGCGGAAATCCATCTGTAAATCCTGTAGTCTCTTACTCAACACAAAATTCAACGGTCGAAGATGCCAGGAAATACCTTATGACAGTTTACACGGGAGGAGATAATTCCTCGAAGGTCAAAGTGTTTAAGGAGATTCAGCGTTCCTCGATTATCACCTGTCCCTACACTTATTTCGATGGATTAGAAGTCAGGCAAGAAAATAGAAACCCCTGGAGAGAAGAAGTCTCATTAGCAGGCAATGGCCTTTCCATTAGTAAGCCTAACCAAAAGGACGGGGAGAATGTGACGTTCTTTGTGCCTGATATGTATTTCTCAAGCCAGCTGACTCTGTCAAACTTCACCAAACAAAAAATAAATGGGGTTGAGGCTCATAAGATCACCCTCCCTAATAGCACACTGGCGAATAAGACGAATAATCCGAATAATGCTAAATATTATTCCGAAAGGTGGAACTCTGCGTTGAACCTTACAAAAGTCAGAAATGTTCCTGTGTTTCTCACGAAGCAATATTTCCTTGATGCAGATTGGGAGATCGTGACTGCCGCAGAGCTCTATAAAGATGAAGGACAAACTCAGAGGATTTGGCCGAAAAGAGAGTTTGATTTGACGTTTTATATCGAACCTACCACAGGATCTCCGCTAAAAGCAGACCAGAGAATGCAAATGAACGTATATTTCGAGGCGGATGAGCTGTTCCCGAATATGAGACCGACGTTCGTGCCGTTAATGTACTTTTATCGAGGAATGGAACTGCCGGCAAATACTACTGATACATTGTTCAGACCTCTTAAGCTTGGATTTGCTGTAAGAGACTATGGAGTATATATCTTCCTAGCTCTTGGTGTAGTCTTCCTGCTGATTGGTGCTCGCTGCTACGCTATTACTCAAAGAGCGAAGAAGGTAGTGGGAGACCTCGAAGAACCTGATCATGAAAGAGCTTTAATCGCTAATGATAGCGTAATTGGAAAT
>ENA-UOTX01000595-UOTX01000595.1-compost-metagenome-genome-assembly--contig:-NODE-595-length-36544-cov-12.562426_pt1 | contig 36544 bp, 19 predicted proteins | sample MGYA00238143_ERZ746982 | MGnify/ENA primary metagenome ERZ746982 (study PRJEB28758, sample SAMN06268862) | compost metagenome | isolation source: single cell | place: USA: California, Emeryville, Joint... | reverse complement strand
CTGACATCCTTATTAGAGCTTTACACGAACTCGACAGACCACACTATTCCGGTTACACTGGATTCGTTGACTCCACTGATGAGCTCCCAGTCAGAAGCATTTACAAGTATCTTATCGAGAGAAACAGATGCAACCACAGAGATTTCCAGAATATTGCTGTTAATGGAGGACAATGCTCTAACACCCAGAACAATATCAAGGCTTTGAGCAGAAACCAAACCCATGATCACCCACTCCTCGTCTTCCTTGAGATGATCGGAAACGATGTCTGCATGCACTTGACTGACCCTGCTGAATTCAAGCAGAACGTCCTCAAGCTCCTGGATTATCTGGACACCACTCTTCCAAAGGGCTCTCACCTCGTCATGATCGGATTGGTCAATGGAAGTCTCCTTTACGACCAACTCCACAATGAAATTCACCCAATCGGCGTTAACTATGCTCATCTGTATGAGTACTTGGAATGCCAAGAGTCTAATCCTTGCGTCAACTGGCTGACTTCCAATGCCACAAAGAGAGCTGAAACCACTGCCCATGCTTTCAAGCTCAACGACCAATACAGAGCCATCATCCAAGAAGGAAGAGTCTACAAAAACTTCGACTATACCTATTATGATCTTCCAACCATGGACATCATTAACAAAGCCGCATCTCAAGGCCTGAAAGTCAAGGACCTAGTTGAGCACGTCGATGGATTCCACCCAGGACAGGTGTTCCATGCTATGTTAGGAGATTGGCTCTGGGAAGCCCTTGAAAAGGACCACCCAGAATGGCTCGGAGACGCCAACCCAAATAACCAAAGAATTGTCCAAATGTTTGGAGATCAAGGAGGTTATTAAACCGTTGATCGGTAATTACATCATATAAATTGAATCCCTTAATCAAACATCAGAGAAGAATCTTTGCATTGTTTAACTCTGCATCTGATTTAGAATAACAGGTTAGGATATGAAAAACAAACATACGTTTATACAGCACCCAGTAGCAAATTGCATAACAACAAATCTTCTCAAAAAAGCATTTAATCCACCATAAAACAATTCACTGTTCCAACGTTTCCAATTAACTATAACCGTCTTCGCTATCCATAGTTATCTATAGTTTATGATTTTCTTAATTCTTAATTTTTCTCTCCGCCACAAAAGATCCTAATACACATGAATCTGAGGGATAAATGAAGAGAATAAATAGCATACTGGGTATCGAGTTACCTATTAATCCGTGCAATAATGAATAACTGAAATCATCGGTAAATAAATAAAAAAACCTCAACAAATGGCTTAATCTGCAACCACCTGACAATTAAATGCTAAACTCATAATTCTTCCTCAATAATTATCCACCTCATAGTACTCTTACTAATCGAATGTACCAAGAGGCTCTTCTTTCGATATTTTCATATGTTCCACCTCCATCTCGTTCTCTTCCTCCATCCGACCTTTCGGAATTTCGTCAGGAGCGTAATCGTACTCGAGATAGAGATCTCCAACGTAATCTTTCATGTTTTCGACTCTCACCTTGAGCTTGTGGATTCCTTCAGTTGTTACTGTCTCAACAGGAACGTCAGCTTCTCCGATAATTTCATCAGTTGGCTGGTTGTGCATCGGCTTGAAAATTTTTATTGAGATTATTTCTGCCTCCACTGAGCCGAGCGAAATGCACTCATTATCCCAATTGACGACGCCGTGTTCCACGATTTGTGAGAGATTAGTCTTAAATATCTCAGAACCGACAGAAACCACGCACATCAAGCCGGAATGGAACTCAATATCTTTTTTGAGACGCAATTCGAGAGGTTTTAGAGTGAGATTTCCTTTTATTCCAGTCTGCATGAAGGCGTAAAGCAGCGACGAGTGTAATTCAAACCTGAATTTAATTAACAAATAAAAATCGCGCAGCAGATTGTGAGTAGAGGTTACTGATTGAAAGTCAGTAAAGAATTTTTGGAGTTGCTACTGAATTACTGAATTCCATGTTCTTTGAAATAAATTGAAGAGCTTCGAGCCACGCAGTCTACTATAATCTCGAAAGTGCAGAATTCACTTAATATGTGCTGGTTTTCGAAAACTACATGAGTTAGGAAACCAGAGAAGAGAGGATAATGGTTGTAGGCTAGCCATTGATGTTTAGAACTTTTCGCTGAATTGTAAGCATTAGAGCAAAACATTCTGGTTTTTCTGAGCAACATAGAATATAAAGGAAATATGTGCTGAAGGTTTTCTGAAAAATTTTCATGTTTCTGCATAAAATGATAAGTATCGAGAGAGAGAGAAAACAAAGAAAGAAGTTAACATACCTCAACAAGGATAGTTTGAAGAGGTACTATACATTCTTAAATAATACCTAATAAAAAATCGGCATTAATTGGCTACTACCAAGACACGGGCATCAATAATACAGTATACTATATTTGAATTAAGATTAAAATCAAAAAACCTTAATGGATGCAGCCTTATGATTTAACACTAAAATATTCTTTGAAGCTCTTTGAGCATAGATAATGCAAAGAGCAGTCCAATAAAGAATTGAGATATTATGGAAAGATATTGAAAGGAAAACCAAAAATGTGAGAGCTAAATACAAGTTAACAAAATGTGAATTACATTCTCGCAAAAGTGCAGATATTTGAATAATATCAGGGCTAGATATTCCCCAAAAAGCAAATAGAATCTTTCTGCTCAGGGATTTCTAGAAAAAATTAGCCAGACCTTCATAAATTTCTTACTACTCTCTAGTTTCTCTGCATTTCCAATCTCAATCACTTTCTCTGATCCGAAATCAATAACTCTTATTTTATCATCCGAAGAACACGAAGCAAGGACCTTTCCTGACGGACTCCATTGGACCGACCTCACACCACCTATAATTCCATAAGAAAAGCTGCCAAACTAGTACATACTTTGATGAATTTCAAAATTTTTTATTGCTTTTGTCATACGGACATCGATAAAACTAATGCCCTTGTCCTCAGAGCACACCGCAAGCACATTACCGTCGTATCTCCATTCAATCCTCATTATATCTGCCATGAGTTATAATTTATAAAGGAAAAATCTCCAGTATAGTTACCATCAGAATGCGGCTTTAAGGGCTGCGTAAGCAGCAATGCCTGTTTCTCGCCATCGAAGAAAGTCAGGCTTTCTCTCTCAAACGTAATAGAAACTATTTGGTTAGTAGGACTCCATTTGCAGCGGCTATTCGACGCTACGACTATTTGTTTGCATAATTCATCTTATGAGGTGCTTTACATTTTTTCCCAAAATTCTTGGTGAACAAATTCTCGTCTGTGTCAATGTCGTTGATAGCAAATATCCCTTGACTGGTCATTATAGCTATCCTTTCGCCTTCAACGTCAAAGTCGAGACTGCTGATATCCGCTTGACATTTAGTTTTTACAAATTTTATCAAAAACGAATCCATCATACTTTCTTTCATTCGCCATTGCCATTTAGCTTTTTTAATGAGATTTGGCTCTTCAGAGCAATCGTACAAATGATACAAAACTTTTTTCTGTACCGAATGCAGCGCGAGCAAATTTCTTCTACAATGATAAGTAATATCCCATATATCTGGTTATTCCATTAGACATGCTTAAGAAAAGAACGCTGATTACATCCGCTACTGGCTGGAAGCTGGTAAGTCAGCCTCATGCCTTTAGAAATATCGAAAATATTGAAACCAGTCTGAGACCAACCCGTAATTGATGAGATGAGAAGTGGAGTATTCGGTATCCTATAAAGAAAAGTATCTCCTAAGCCTTGAATAGTAGATTATCGAGTTAATAACGAAGATTTATAGATTGGAAGAGGTACCTTCGTTGTCTATCAGTGCGCCTTGTAGAATTACGCCTTGCTTTTCCTTTGGATCAAAGATGTTGACGAGGTTTGTCCCCCAGGAACACCACGCGAGGTTTAGTTCGGGTTTGTTTATCTCCCAGATGTCGTCGCTCTCTGGGTAGCTAACCCTGGCGATGAAGGGTTTCTTGATTCCCTCACACATGGTCAGATTACTTGAGGCTTTATAAATAAACTAATTAACGCTACCTCAATTTTTTTCAGAATAAAACCTGCGGTGAGAAACCTGGTCTCCTACCTCATAATGAGTTGATATATTAGAATTAGGAATTATTTTAGCGAAATGAGCGTTTTGTCTTATATTTGTGGAGGTACCTTTGAGTAGGTGTGCTTTGAGTGAAATTCAATATTTGGACATTAGCGTTTTTTTCCTTCTTAAATAATGATGAGGAAGGAGTCAAAGCATGCCAGTATTTAAAGTAGTGTTTTTGTGTATTATCTTAAGAGGTATCCCATTGTAAGCCTTTCTATTTAGAATGGCTATGAATGGGTCTTATTCACAATGATCGAATGAATGATTGGAAAAGCGGTCTGGATCGAACTTTTTTAAGATTTGATAAATTAGGGTCCTAAATCGACTCATCTTAATAAAACAGTTTTCGAAACTTATGCATATCTAATAGCAATTTGGAGTGAAACGAATGAAAGCGAAGACCTTAAGGTAACTAATCCTTCCAAAGGTACTAATCACACCGTTGGATATCCTTGAGACAATTTTTTTCCATCAATAACATGAGAGGATTCTCTGATGAAATGTTTGGAAGTGAATTATTGATTATGAAAACTGTCCAAGTTATGATCTAAGAGTGAAGATTATATTTCTAGCAGCGATTTTTCGATTCAAAAACAAAACCATCTTATGACTCTAAATCATTTAATAAGATATCTTTTCGAATCTTTCCTGATGAATATCATATATATTTAAACGAAATGGGCATATTGAAAACAACTGAGGCTCTCGATATATTAACTTATCATGAATCCAATATAAATTCACTTTGAAAAATAATAATAATTTGCATTAAAAAAGTAGCATACTTCCTCCTCTAAGGAAAGCTTGCTTTGAAATAAATAATGAACTTAATTTATCATTTCTTGCACTAGTTTTGACACTTCCTTCGGCTCATACACACTTATTTGATACCAAGCGCTTTTCTTTATTTCTTCAAGAGAAAACCTCCGCAAAGGATCAGAATCAAACATTTTATTTAGCAAAGATTTCAGTTCTGGACTGAGAACGAGTTTTTCACCTTTTTTGGCTGAGATTTTTTCATGAGCTTTCCAAAACATATCAGTTTTCCCTTTGACAATCAAACTATATAAATAGTCCGATTCATCTGCTTTTGTGAATGGCATGCGTCCACAAACCAGACAAAATAGTACCATCGCCGAGGCAAAAATATCAGCACTGGCTGCGTTATGAGCCTTCTCTTTCAACATTTCCGGCGAAAAATACTTCATCGTTCCTTCACTCTTTTGTAGTGAGGTTGATATCGGGCATGCACACCCGAAATCAGCAAGTTTTAGGGAAAAATTGGCATCCAGAGTCAAATTTTCTAGCTTGATATCTCGATGCGCCATTTTATTGTTATGCAGGTACTCTAGGACATCAATGAGCTGACGGAAATAGGTTCTTGCCAGTTTCTCAGACACTTTTTGAACGGCTTGTACCAACAGTAGTAAATCGCCTCCCTTGGCCAGCTCTAAGGCAATAGCAGTGACCCGACGAGTTTCGCCATCAATGTCTACGAGATCTATTGATTGGTGGAATTCTTTGACTTCTAAGATAGAACGGTGCTTTAATGAGGCATGAATCTGAGCTTCTCTCTTGGCTTCAAGTTGAGAGATTGAACTTGATGATTTGAATACTTTGAGCGCGCTGTATTCTTTAGCTTTGGGATCGAAGGCCAGATATACAGTGGAAGTAGCTCCTTCGCCTAGAGAATTTATTAAAACCCATCTTCCGAGGCGCGGATAGGACTTCTCTTTGTGATAACTGAAGCTCATCTGAATGCCAAAGTTAAAACTTTTATTATTTGGGTTGCGCTCAAGACCATTTAACGTTCCTATAATAAAAAAACTTTCAAAATAGGAATTATTCGGAACATGATTAAATTCAGAAGTCCAATTAAGGGATTTCGCTTTGAGGGATGCTCCGATTCCCTAGACTAAGTGTGGCTTGATGAGAGCAAGCTATCAAGCAAAAGAAACAGGTTGAAAGAGCTATATCGAGCGTGATCATTTCGAATTCATTACTTTGCAGGATATCCCCTTTAACCTTAATTAGCTTCATCTTAAACTTTGCATAAAAATTGATTAATCGAACTTCCTAATGCAAAGCTGATCCGAAATTCTCGTCTTACCTGTTATCTTAGCTTTTAGCTCAAAATTCTTATGTTCAGAGTTCGATCAAGATAGATCCAGTACATTTAAGCATTATTCGAAAAGAGTCTGATAAGATTGTTCCTAAGATTCCATTATCCTCTCTGCTCATTGGTAACATCTAACCTTGTACCTCTCAGTGTAGTACTGACATTTGCTCATATATTAGGCTTCATTCGCAGCAACAAATCAGACAAATGTAGGTATCGTGCAAGTAGTTAGAACTACGAAGTTCGAAGCTAGGCTCCATTAACATTTGCAGTTTATTTCACTAATTTAACCGAAAGAGACGTTGTTCTGTTAAATTAAATTAATCTGTGCATCTAATTAGAAAACAATGTACGCATCTCCAGGACTAGGAAGAACCGGGCGACGCCACGAGCTCACCCTTGGAGCTACATCCAATGAACTCCGCAGTGTACCTCCTTTTCTCATCACTCTATCCCACTTTTAACAATCTCTAGAGCTCCAGAAGAAACCGCGATTTCGCAAGTACAACCCGACCTCTAGCCTCGCCTACTGAAATACCTAGATCTCGCTCCCCTCGACGACGCGTAATCCGTTTCCATGCACTTTCCACTTACAGTATCTTAGTACCAGCAGTTAAGAGCCTACAGATCAGAAGAAAGTTTGGGCAGATTACCTCGCCAATTATCTCAGGAAGCTTTGGTCGACGAATCAAGAAGAAGAGAACGCAAATCAATACGCGACCAAGAATTCCGCAAGAGCGTAGATGCAACACAAGTAATTTCATTTGTTACGCTCTCGAGTCTGACGCTGTTCAAGTGGAAGCTCGATAAGATAAAACTAGAGCGCGAAATCGAAAGAAACATGGCTCGTTACGAAAAAGCAAAACAAGCGGCGGACACACTAACAGCAAGTATTGATAACCTCGCCTTGGAATCGAGAACGATGCGAAGAAGCCACCGAAAAGCTCCTTCTTCACATGCAGAAGGCTCCTATTCTCCAGGCAGGAGACTTGAATCCGATGCGACACACCAACTGAGAAGATCTCCTTTAAGAAGGTCTCCTCGATTGAGCAGAACAGAAAGAGCTCGGTAAATTGCAATTATGCCTGCTAATGCTTAATTTGAATAAAAACAGGAGCTTAGAGCTTCCTCCAGACGCCACGTTATCCGAAGCGATCGAGCGAGAGATGCATCTATTAAAAAGCAAGGTAATCACCTCCCTCAAACTTTCCAATAACTAACTGCTCGCAGTATAATCAAGAAAAAGATTATTATGAAGGTACGCTTCAAGATCAATTTGTCAAAGAAAGGATGCTCCAAAGAGAGTTACGAGAGGAGCGGGAGCAAAGGTTCAAGCTTCAGCAGCAGTTCAATGAGCTCCAACAGCTGTCGCTGGCAAGCGAAGCATCTCATCGGGCGCTGCGTGCGAACTATGAAGAGCTTATTCGGAAAAACGAGCTGCTGGAAAAAACAGTTGAGCATCGGTTGTCAGCTGAGAATGTAAGGCTAAAAGACGAGAATATGAGGCTCAGAGATGAGAAAAAAGCTCTGATTGCTAATTATGACACTGAAATCCAGCAACTCAAATACAAAATACAGGTCGCCACCTCAGATCTCTCCAAAAACCTCAGCGAAATCGACTCTCTCAAAGAAACCAACGCTGAACTCAACAGGAAACTCCTCGATGCCAAAGAGACCATTGAGCAATTAGAGCGGGAAAAAAGCGATGCTAAATACAGCAGTGACTTGACCAAGCGACTTCTTGAGGGCGAACTGGCCTCTGCGAAGACTCAAAGAGAAGTTCTCAAGGTAGAGAAGGACAATGAAAGAGAACACATTAGAGAACTCCAAAAAAAGCTGGATGAGAAGCAAATCCAACTAGATGATAAACAGAAACAGCTTGATGATACTAAACAGAAACTCACTGACCTAGACGAGAAGCTCTGGGACTTGGAAACGACTCTAAAGCAAACGGAGCTGACGAAAAGAGCTACGAGTATCCCCAGGCAAGTTATCCTCTTGGAAGACGCGGAGTCCGTTTTGGGCTATATAGAAGGGAAATTACTGGGGCCGGATAGTAAAGAATTCACGGAGGTACAGAAGAAGAGGCTGGCGAGGAGAATGGAGACGCTTTTGGGTAAAAATTCGAGATTAGAGCGCTATTTTGACAGCATAGACGCACTTATCGAGAATAAAGCATCCCTGCTGCAGAAGATATTAGAGAACGGCTTTGAGCTTCATCATTCGATTCTCGAGGTTTTCAAAGCGAAAGCTGAGGGAGCAAATAAGATCAAGTTTGAAGAATTGCAAAAAGTGCTGAAAGACGTGGCTTCGAAGCCCGATGAGGCGAAATATTTCACGCTTCGTAGCTCGAAGGAGTCAATAGTAAGAGCTGCGGAAGTTCAAATTGAGCAATGGGCAAGAAACTTGAAAGGTGAAAAAGAATCTGAAAGCGAGAAGAGATTGAATGAAATTCTCGTTTTCAGTGCCCAATTGAACCAGATCGCTGCAAATGCGATTAAGCGAAATGAGAAGTTCCAAAAAGCGACTACCGAGTTCAAAGGGATTCAGAAGTCCAAAACAAGGGACCTCAGCAGCCCTAAAAAGGTGAAAGCTGCCACAGAGACACTAGAAAATACTCTGGAGCTTTACCAAAACCAGCAACTCGAGCTGGCTCAGCTGTTTTACGGTATTAGCCACAGATTGAAGCAAATGCTCACAGGTCCGAGCATAGTCGGGAAGGAAAACGCTGCTCGCGAGCTGGAGTCCGAGACTAGTTTGTTTTGGACTGCGGAAGACGCGTTCCTCAGGAAATTTGATAATTTGCTAGCGACTTTGAAATATGGACATTAGAAAATTCATATCGCACTGAAATCTTTCCGTATAGTGTGACGAAGAAGGAATATTTTAATCATGCATACCAATTGCCTCCATAATTTTCAATCAGAATCATCAATTCGTGTTGTTACGTAAAGACTGCATCGATATCTCACTTTTACAACTATTAACTACACTAAGATGGACAGATTAAAGTCCATTTGATTGCTGGAAAAAACGAAGTGAGATAGATCGTCCTGAGACGTTTTCGATCATAGAATTTAGAATTTTTTTGCAAAAATTTATTATCAGTGTTGCCTTAAAATTAAAGAAAACTAATTTGACCTTGTGAGTCATTGTGTTGCTGTAACTAGTGAATGCTTCGAATGGAAGTTAGTGATAAAGCATTTAAAAAAACTTATATTTCAGTAGTTATAGTAAAGTATGAATTCTTCAAACCACTCTATTGACTCAACAGCCGGGTCGGATGATTGGCACGAAGGTAGCAATCATAAAAAAGAGGAGTTAAGAAATGGAACAGGCTCAGAGCAGTCAAAAAGGAAGAATAATGGTCCTATTAGGAAGCTTCAAGAGAAATACCATAGGATAATCGCCAAGTTGGAAGCTGAATTTGGAAGGTGGAATCCAAAAACTCAAGAAATCATACAGATACTCTATGAATTGGGAGTGTTAGGTTTTGTGGTGTATTACTCAATTAATGGGACGGTAAACTTAATGCATGGGAAGTATAAGTCTCTCAGCGTGCTGATTTTATTCTTGGAGCTCATGTATTTCAGATATAAAAGAGTGTCAACTGCACCGAGGCGATTTCGGAGACTGGCTGTTCTCGCATTCACTATCTTCGTGTATTGCTTATTGATGAAGACAAACCTGATAGATACTTATACTGGCACAGCTACCGCATCTAAATAAGTGTGAAAGTTGTAATTTGAATTTATTATTCATAATATGAGAGCTTAATAATACTTATAATGAGAGTAATAAGGTACTAATTACTTATTTAATGCTTGTGGAAACCTTAATTTGATATTGTTGTGGCATGCTTTCAAAGAATGTACCCTATTTTGATCAGTTTGTGAATAGCTTAACCGAAATTTTGAATTAGCATGATAGGAATTTTCGGAAGAGGCTACGAAGGCAATCCTTAATTGATCATAACGGATGAGGAAAAATTAATAATTTTGAGGAATAACTGAGTAATTTGTGTCGACATGTTTATTTACAAGAAAATGACATGGAACGCTTGCTCAGCCTATCATAGCCTTTCCATGTTGGACAATATTATTTCAATACAATTAATTAGTCTCATTACTAATATCAATTTATATTCTTTCATTTAGCAACTTGAGCCAGCCTACTCGAGGCATTCGCTACGCCATTGCTTTGAGCAACATCGACCATTGAAGCAGTATATTCAGTTTCCAGCAGGAGTCTACCCAGCAGGACTCCTTTGCGAAAGAGATCCACCCAGATTGACTGCGTTCCAGACTTCAGCATCGTGACCATACTTACCTCTCCTTCAGCAAGAAAATCATCACTTAGGAGGTATTCCTTATCCCAGAGTTGAACTTTTAGAACGTCCTCCTCAGTTCTCTCGAAAATGAAAGTTTCGTTCCAGATCGGGTATTTTCCTCCTCTTTTGCAGGGACTTGTGGTTTTCTTTTGGTTGCCAAAGGTGAATACACAATACGGATCTGCCTTGAATACAATATTTTTATCTGTTTTGAGTTCAGCCACGTTTGGCCTTATAATAAGAGTTCCAGTGGTTTTGAGCATTGATGCTTCTCGGGGACCTTTTCTCGCTAATTTATTATTGGTGTGAGGCTCAGAAATGAATACCTTCATAGATAGTCGGGACCTTTTACTGCTCATTCTTTTTCGAAACTTATACTGACAGAGAAATGAATGTTTCTACATGCTCTCAGAGAGCCTGATATTCTGACTAATCAATTGAGACATGATCCAAATTGCCTCGAATTTTTGCGGAAACATATATTTTCAAAAAGGTAGTGGGAAATTCGAGACGAAATATAAAATATTTGGATTTGTGATATTATTTTAGTGATAACAGACAATTTCATCGTCAAAACAGCTTAGGAATTGGATATACCGGTATAAATATTGCCTGGCTTCACTCAGGGGGTCAACGCATTAGAGAGCTTTGACTGATGGAGTGGATATCTTATTGTATTATCAGTGATTGAAATGACGAAGAAAATAATCTTTGAGCAGCTAATTTTATTTACTGATCAAAAATTTGAATCTTGAAAATGCGATTATGCTGCTAGTCATCTGACAAACAGTTAATGTTCTGTTTTCTGATGAGCGTTGACGATTGGGAATTGTTTAAGTTGATTTCTATACATACAATATGATACCAACAAAAAAGGAAATTGGGGGAAAGACTAAAATGTCATAAATCTCGGTCAGGATTAATACGAAGTGAATTTTTTCTCAAGCCAAAGGTCGAAGGAATTAGCAAGGTCGCTGACATTGTTTGAAAATGGGCTTTAACACAAATTGTGAAGAAGCGAGCCAATTTTGTTACGATTTTTGCTTTTCAATAAATCGGCGAGTGAGCTAATGTTAATATTATCATCAAATATTGATGCTTTAACGCCCAATTATTGATATTTGCTGAAACTTGCTCACATGAGCAAATCTGACTTTCGGATTATTCTCATCATATTTTTTTTTTCTTCTATGAAAGCCAACTCATATTTTATTACTCTTCAATCCGACGAACCCACCATCACTTTATATTTCATATCAAGAAAAATTTTTTTGCCAACGGTGCCGATTGAATTTCAACCATTCAGAATTTCCAGTGTTATCTTTGAGATTGCTTAATAGGCAATTCGAGAGTCTCTGAAGTTCATTCTTCCTACAGACCGAAGCAACACACAAAATCATTCCAACGCATAGGAAATTAAGAAAGCATTATTGTAGAAATAAATATATTGTCTTTTGTTGGAATTTCCAATGCAACTCTTCGAAACTAAGCGTATCATTAATTCCTTTTTAAGCAAATAGCTAATATCACATTTCATTTTAAAATCTTTTTCAAGAAAGAATAAAAACCGCATTTTCCCATGGAAACCATCCCTACCAACGAAATATCAACCGTGCAAAACGCCAACGTCCCCGAGATCGAAAAATTGGTCCGAAAAAGTCTCGCAAAGGCTGACCTCCCTGATTTCTATTACAACTACATTGCTGGAATGATATCAGAAGAGCCTCCAAGCTCTCCTGAGGAACTTTTCTCCCTTATCGGAGAGTTTATCATGAACGGTGGAAACATCAACCGACAAGACGGCTTCGCTCTCTGCCAACAAGTCATCACCACGCTAAAAGACCAGAAACTCATCTCAACTGACTCTAAGCTTTCTTTAATCGCCGAAAAGCTCATGGCTCCAGTCACCCTCAACGAGGTCAAGCTCAGACAGAGCAAAGATAACACCGCTGGGTATACCGATGCATTCCTTGGTACTGAAAGAATCACTTTTGACGACGGAGTCCTTAAAGATAAGAAAATTGATAAGAAGGCAAAGAAAGAAATGGAAGCTTTCGAAAAACACAAAGAAGAAATGATGGCTTTGAGGAAGAGACTGCCTCCAATGCGCGTTGACCATAACAAAGATTCCAACAAGTCAAGAGATTTGATTTTGGAAAATGTTGTTTTGACTGTCGGAGGTCGTACGCTGCTCGAAGGCGCTACCGTCAGACTTACCGAAGGTAGAAAGTACGGTTTGATTGGTCGTAATGGTATCGGTAAAACAACCCTCTTGAACGCGATCGCTCGTAAAGACTTTGATAAATTCCCAATGCATTTGCAGATTCTCCTCGTCGAGCAGGAAGTCGTCGGAGACGATAAAACTGTTCTGAGGACTGTTTTAGAAACCGATTATGAGCGAGATCAGCTTCTGAAGGAAGAGCAAGAACTCCTCGCAGGCGCTAATGAGAAAGACGACAAAGGTCGTCTGGCCGAAATTTACAAAAGACTGGATGAGATCGATGCACGTACTGCTGAATCTCGTGCATCCAAGATTTTGCACGGTTTGGGTTTCTCTCAAGAGGATATGCATAGAGCCACCAAGACGTTCTCCGGAGGTTGGAGAATGAGAGTTTCACTCGCTAGAGCCTTGTTTGTCCAGCCTGATATTCTACTTCTGGACGAGCCGACTAACCATTTGGATCTTGATGCTGTTATGTGGCTCGAAGATTACTTGATTCATTGGCCTCACACTTGCGTTATCGTCTCTCACGCCCGAGAGTTCCTTAACAACGTTTGTACCGATGTTTACCACTTCTTCCAGGAGAAGTTGACGTATTACAAAGGAAACTACGACCAATTCGAGCAGACCCGTACTGAAAAACTCAGAAACTCGAAGAAGGAGGCCGAAGCACAGAAAGCAAAGCAGGAGCACATGCAGAAGTTTATTGACAAATTCCGCTTTAACGCAAAGCGTGCGTCACTTGTCCAATCTCGTATTAAAGCTTTGAACCGTATGGAAATGATAGAGGAAATCTTGGAAGATCCTACCTGTGTTTTCGTGTTCCCAACGCCGGAAAAACTCAGACCTCCACTGCTTAAAATCGAGGAAGGAGCATTCGGATATAGTAGCGAAAAGATTTTGATGAAAGACGTTGATTTCGGTATCGATATGGAAAGCAGAGTGGCTATTGTCGGTGCTAATGGAGTCGGAAAAACTACTTTCTTGAAGCTGTTACTTAACGAGCTGTCTTTGATGAGCGGTAACCTGACCAGACATCAAAGACTGAGAACTTCATTGTTCACGCAGCATCATCAGGACCAGTTGGATCTTATGCTTTCGCCAGTTGAGCAGTTCGTTAAAAGTTTCCCTGGTTCGACCGTTGACGCTATCAGAAGTCACTTGGGAGGATTCGGTATCACTGGTACTATGCAGTTGAGACCTCAGTATTTGTTGTCAGGAGGTCAGAAGAGCAGAGTGTCGTTTGCGATGACGACCTGGATGAATCCTCATATTATGATTATGGACGAACCGACAAACCATTTGGATGTAGATGCGGTTAATGCGCTGATCGTTGCTTTGAATAATTTCCAGGGAGGAGTGTTGATTGTTTCACATGACCAGCATTTGATTGCGAATGTTTGTGATCAAGTTTGGTACATAAGAGATAAGAAACTGAAGAGATTCCACGGTGATTTCGAGGATTATAGAAGAGCGCTGGCTTCTGGAAAGCTGTAATTGATATTATTAGGAAAACATTCTATATATGTGAAATTGCGCGAGGAAACTGATCACAATCTTATATATATATGCATTGATTGAGTCATCTGAAGTAATTAACGGAGACCTCCCTCGTCATTAAGCTGATGACAACAAATTCCGAATTATCTTATCGTAGTGCGTTTAATATGTAATGAGACAATGCTTATGAGCAGAGAAGTAGTTGAAAGTTAGATTTTACAATAAGAAATGATTGTTAAGAAGGGCAGCATTTCGTTCTAAAAGCCATGAGTAAACCTATTCATTCAGACTCTCATTACAAGCTAAAAGAAACTCTCCATTGATTCAAGTTAATAAATCTTTTGCTATAGAATAATCTAACCAGGACGACAAAGAGCGCTCATTATGTAAACCCTTAAATCAAAACAGACAACCGAAATCATCAAACACCACCGATACGATTTTGTCAGAATGGATTTCAACAATAATTTATTATATTAGCTCTAGAACATATTAGCAACATCTCTAAGCACATCAACCCTCCCATGTATATTTATCAGCGGTTTATTATTATAAACTGCATGTCTCATAAAATGTAACAAGAACAACTTTTTCGTCACAAGTCTGCTCACGATGAACTGCATAGTGCTCGTTTCTCCCTTTTGATTCCCATCATACTCTACAAAATACGTCCCATTGTAGCTCCCAACCGCATCTTTTGCAGCCTCTTGCTCTCTCGCAAATTGCATCTTGTTTAGCGCACTGCTCCATACCCCAATCGCAGAACCTCGTCTACTCATTTCTTTTAATAGAACTCTACTGTTGCCTGGGTCCACAAACATCACGCTTCTCAGAATCGTCGGGTTATTATACGTATTGCACTTCATTGGTATAACCTCAAGGTCATTAGACTCTAAATTATAGACGAACTGGTTTGGAATGCCTCCTTCATCAGGATTCCCAAAGAAAGTGATCTGGTTTTTGCCCCAAGGGAACGCTCCACAGATCGTGCTTTCCAATTTCTTTGGAATTTTCATTTGGATGAGACCTTTCTGTTTTTCATTAACGTTCAAAAGGTAGAATTCAAAGGAATCAGACGACTGTACCGTCGGATAATAAACAAATAGATTCTCATCGTTTCCGTTGCTTAGTTTCATTTGCGTCCCTTGAGACTGGTGGTTGACCTGCAATATCCTTGAGAGCGAATTCTCTCCAAAGACTGAAATCAAAAACTCGGAATTGCTTTGTGTGCCCTCTTTTCGCTCAAGGACGCCGACCATTCGACTTTTCTTCAATACTTGGAGATCGAAACTCACATATGCGTTGTCGACGATTTTCTCATTTGATCGGTACGTTTTGAGAAGACTCTCCTCTGTAGGGACATCGTGTTCCCAGGCTGAGATGTGCTCGCCGGTATAGGGATTAAGTGCTTGGAGTTTAAAAAGCGAGCTGTTTGTGTACATTATGGTTTTTTCGTCCAACGCTCGTGGGCTTTTGAAGAGAGTCAGGTGTTTTGAGGGGTCTCCGTCGATTTTGCCCTCCTTAAGCTTTTTATCATTCAGAGAATCGTATAATACCCAGTGGCCATCAGCAAAACCAAAAAAGACGTGGAAATCGTTCAAAGGAACGACTGCTTTTGATTGCCCTACGACATTTGAGCTCGTTTTGAATGACTTTTTGTTTGAGTAGAATACGTAGGCTGAGTATGCTGAACTCATTGAGTTTTACGATATCTTCAATTTGCTGTGTGTTAGATTTTTATTTAATTAATACTATCGAAATGTACGCGAATCTAAAGGAGATGCCGCTATTCTCCAGAAAAAAAACAAGAGAAACTGATCCTTGGTGGCCAGTGAGCGCACTATCCAAATCATGCTCCGATATTAGTAGAGAAAGAGTAACCTACCCATTGAAGCAATTAATATTCATAATGCAAGAGAAATTCGAAGTGAAAGCGAAATTAAAACCTCTTATTTCAGAGCAGACACCCTCTCCAGCATTCAAAAAAGCATTCCTTTGGAGCTAACTACATTACTTCTACGAGTGGTCACTCACAAATCGAGACTACCTTTGACTGACATAGGAGGACGCAAATCGAAACGCCACTCGCTAACCTCTCCTATATTTATTTCTTTGGCGGAAAGCGGATGTCAATTAGAGAATATACGTGGGCTGCTTTAAGTTCTTAGCGAGGCAAGAAATAACATAGAAATCCAAATTTGCAAATTTATGTTTACTGTGAGCAATTGGCGAAAATATGAAAATCACAAGCCATCCTGAAGAGCTGAGTGGTGAGGACAATGCAGAAGCATATTTGCAGTCATTCTTCATTCAATATAAGGGTGCTTCTATGTTATAAATTTTATTTCTATTAAAGGGAATCATTCTTAGATGCAATCTAAAGTGTTCTCGAGAAAACTTCTCTATCCACTTTGAAGTCTTTAAAAAATCAATAGTTAAATTTAATAAATTATTATATTTGTAAAAGAATAGCTCGAGATGGGCTGTGGTGTTTCGAAAGAAAAGAGTAATAGAAATCCAAAGAAAAGAAAGATATGAATCTGCGGGCAAACTAGAGGATGTAATCAGGAAGGAAATAGAAAAAATTGAGAAGAAATTGGATGATGAGAAGAAAGATCAAGCTAATCATACCTTCAAATTGAATTCTGATCGAAGCAATCCGGACTATTTGAAAGGGATCCCTGGGGAAAAGTGTCGGTTAGTTGTCCTTTTCGATTCAGAATCTCAGGCGAAAACATTATGCTTCCAGCCGAGTCAAAGCAAGTGGATGCGATTAGAAGGTCTCGAGACTTCTCATTTCATTGCTAAAACAACCAAAGAAGTGCATGATAACGAGAACGCCTGTTTAAAACAATATGATCGAGAGCTGCGAACGAGAATTGAAAACACCTCAACTTTCCCTTACAGTGTCCATGGACTTGTAAGGGCGGATCGCGGAGGTGGAAATTATCTAACAGGCACAGGAATCCTGATTGGGGCTGATCTCGTGCTCAAGGCAACTCACAATATCTATGACTACAAGGGAACCAAACAACAATATAGGGATATTGTTTTAATCCCAGGAATCAATGAACAAGTGATCCCATTTGGAGTTTTCAAGCTGCTAGAGTCATATGTCCCAAAAGACTTTCTCACGTCGTGGGAGAAGGAGGATTATACCTTACTTGTTCTTGATGGTGCTCCAGGTACACTTGCAGGATTTTTTTGTCTGCATGTAGTCCACAAAGAGATCATTAAAGAAAAAAGAAAGAAGTTGAATGCCATTGGATATCCAGGATATGTCAGGACGAAAGTTGAGAGAAAGAAGCTCAAGGTTCTTACAAGCAAGGGGCGCCATCAATTGTGGAGAATGGAAGGAGAGGGTTGGCTTGAGGCTGACGAAGAGAATGGTAATTTTCTGATTCACTATTCAGATATCATGACAACTAGTGGCCAAAGTGGCCGTGGGGAATTTTATCATGATGAAGCTACTAATCAATATTATATCATTGGAATACATTTTAGGAAGCCTAGAAAAAAACGGTTACAGTAGTGCGACGTGGATCACGAGACAAAGGTTCGATCAAATCAAAGAGTGGATAAGTCAAGCGAGAAAAGCCCTCATATACCTCGAAGAATATCACAATCAAATCAAAATGGAGAAGTTATCATCAAGAACTTAGAGTTAAGAGACATGGAGATTGGCGATACAGGTGTAGAAATTTTATCAGAATACTCACTTCTGGATATTGAAACTCTTGATCTGCAGGAGAATTATGTTAGTCCCTTGGGCGCGATGATTCTGAGTGAGAAAACAAAGTGGAAAAATTTAAAGACTCTTTGTCTGTCGAAAAATAGGATCGGTCACAAGGGAGCGAGGGTATTAAGCAAGAATGGCTCCTGGACGAAACTTACAGAACTCGATTTATCTTACAATTCTATCTTTTCCAAGGGAGTGACAGCATTAAGCAAGAGTAACCTGACTGAGGATGTACAATAAGGGTCCCATTTTGCCATATTGAGATCGCCGTGTTTTAGAAATAGAAAAATTAACAATTCTCGAACAGTATGAGTAATATATGGAAGAAAGTCAAACTGAATAAGTCAAAGCAATGGCACAGAAATCGCAAGAGGAAGAGAACAAACACATGAGAATCAAATTGAATTTCTTATCGAAAAGCAAGCCTTTTCACATAACGATTCAGAGGAAGAAGAAAATAACTTTGAATCAGACATTAATTTTTTCATGTTGAACTCGATGAGCTCTGCCTGAAGTTATTCCAACTTAGAGCTCTTTCAGAAAGCTGGGGCATCTTTGCATCATCTCAAAAAAATTCGAAATTGCTTTGATCGGTGCCTTCATGTATCAGCGGCTATTTCATTTTCTTTCATGATACTTCGTTAAATATTAAGATTATCAAATCCGGAAGAAAAATTATAATTTGTAAAATTCATAAACTTTTTTCATATCTCGCAACCTCAATATGTCAAATCTGCGACCTTAGTAAGCTTTTTGCAGCCTTAATAAATGACCTCTATTACGCGACCTCAGTCAGATTTATGATTAAGCAAGAATGTCTCCTGGTCAATCTATCAAAGCTAGATTTATCTTCGAATAAGATCTATGCAGAAGGAGCGAGAGCATTAAGCAAAAATACCTCATTTTGAAACACTCAATTTATCTTCGAATAAGATCTGTGCAGAAGGAGCGATAGGATTAAGTAAGAATACCTCATGGACTAGGCTTAAAACACTCAATTTATCTTGGAATAATATCGAATGGGATGGAGCGATTGGATTATGCAAGAATACCTCATGGGCGAATCTCACAACGCTCCATTTAGAGTGGAATAAGATCGGTACGGAAGAAGCAACTATCATAATAAGTCGATGGCCGAACATTAACTTGCACCTTCTTGATGCTTATGCTGATCTGTAAGAATTTGGAGAGGGGAAATCAAGACTCCGGCACATATCTTCATTTATTAATTCTAGAAAAGGAACTTTATGTCCATCTTTCTGAATCTCTTCAAGTGGTTTATCTTCCAACCACTTTCAGAGTCCTGCTGTAATTTCTCTCTCTTTAAATAATTTTTTGACGGCTGTTGTGTAAAATATCGAGTCGAATTTTTCAAAAAGAAAACCTTGAATCAGATGATTCAAATGCCTTTGACAGCAGCATCGATAACAGACTAAGCTCATGGGCCTTAAATAATGTGATTAATTTTAGGTTGCCTGGATAGCGAGTTTCCGACGACTAAAGGGAATTGCTTTAGTATCTTTCATTGAGTGTTGTATATTTCTCACAATTTAGTTTAGAAGTAACCAATGACTGTAAGATGTCATTTCTCTAAAACGCAAACTGGATGCGAAGTTTTCATCATCAGAGTTATCAGGGCCAACTCAGCAATGTTTCGGCTTGTTTTAAGCACCCAAAAAAAAAAAACTATTATGATTGCAACCAACTACTGACGTTAATGATCTTTTTGGGGGTTCCTCGTTGATCTTTAAGGCCAAGCAATGACGTTGGAGAGATCTTGGGGAACCATTTATGACTTTTCAATCTCTAGCTTGAAATAAATCCTGTCCCTTCCCCTAATAAAATTCATTTTTCGATGTATCGTTTGCATCGCAATGATAAATCAGATTAAGACTTGAAGAAATTGTAAATACACTACTTCATAAAACCATAAACAATACTCAACTCTAACTAATATCGTTATTTAATTTATAAGGAAACTCTAATGAGAGAAGTAAAACATAATTATAAAACATTTTTCTTCAAGTATTGGCTCAAGTTTGCTTTAAAAAGAATCTTCATTGAACTTCAATTCAGTGCTAAGTGAAAGAGAATGTTAATTGTGATCTTACATATTAACACATTAGTTCTATTCTCAAAATTCAAGAGAAAATTTTATGTCAGTTGCTGAAAAAAAAATGAAAACATCTTGCCAAAAACCTTGGATTTTGTCATTTGAGATCATGAAATTTCTATGAAAGACTACCACAAGCTTCTTCAAAGCAAGAAAACGAGCCTATATACATTGATAATTCAGTTTGTTAGTCCAAAACATGGTTTGATGATACTGAAATTGTAATGAAATTTACATATTTCTGAGCGTTGGCATCTGATCCGAAGATAAGAAAACATAAAAAAAAAAAATTATTCCCATTGACTAAAGCAAGCCACTAGTACGCTTCTCATCTCCATAGGTGCTCTCTTGATATATGCATATGTGTACATTATCTATTCTCTCTTTCTGCATAAACAACGAGAAAGGTAATTCAGTTTCAAGCGGTAATCGATTTCTCATAAAAGTCTTTATGTATCATTCTTTATTTCTTCGAATTTATGGGAATGTCAGGAAACTTTTCCGTGTCTATTGAAAAAAAGGCTTTAAAATAGGGTTTTTTCGAGAGTATTTTTATGTTTTTTAAAGCTTTGAACGTGTTTTATCAGATTTTAGTTCTCATCGTTAGTTCCTCGTTTAATTCTATCAGGTATTAAAATAAATTGAAATTCACTACTTTGACAGAATACTGCACTCAAAAAGATGGGATGCATAGACTCAAGAGAAGGTCCTAAGACCCCAGCAACTGCCACCACCACCGACAAGATAAAGAGCCCTGAAGAAATCTTAAAAGAAAGAAGAGCATTACGGAAAATAGTGAGAGAAATACTCCGAAAAGCACTCAAAACTGAACATGACGCCATTAATCAGGAGAAATCATCCTCAGAGCCACAAGAGGCCGAAAAGGAAGAAGGATTATCTAGCAAAGGACTCAAGAGATTGAATTTAGAAGGAAAAGTCATTGGAGACCTGCTGGTTGATGTCTTATTATCCGAGTATGAGCTTTTGAGCATGGAATGGCTCAAGTTATATAAGACATCGCTCAGTCACATAGGTCTTAAAACTCTCAGCCAAAAGGCCAATTGGCTCGAGCTTACAACACTCATTGCATCATGGAATAATATCAATGATGAAGGAGTTGCCGAATTATCCAAGAACGAAACATGGAAAAACCTCGGGACTCTTGAATTATCGAATAATAACATCAGCGGCCACGGAGCCACGGAGCTGGGCAAGAATACCTCTTGGGTGAACCTTCTTACCCTTGTTTTATCAAAGAATAACCTCGGTGATGAGGGAGCAGCTGGACTAGGCAAGAATATCTCTTGGACGAACCTCACAACACTCAATTTATCATGGAATGATATTGGCCCAGCAGGAGCAGCTGAGCTAGGCAGAAATACTTCATGGAAGAACCTTACGACCCTTGATTTACAAGGGAACGAGATCAACGTTGAAGGCGCAACGCGATTAAGTAAAAACGGTTCTTGGACGAAGCTTTCGACTCTCAATTTATCCGCAACGAAGATCGGTGACGCTGGGCTGAGGGCATTAAGCCATAATACCCAGTGGGGGAATCTTACTACGCTGATTTTATCACTGAATAAGATTGGTGCCGAAGGCGCGGCGGATTTAAGTACAAATATCTCATGGACAAAGCTTACGACACTTGATTTAAGTGGAAATAGCATCGGTGCGGAAGGAGCGATTAGTTTAGGCAAGAATAAGCATTGGACGAGTCTGACAACTCTCGATTTATCGGTGAATAATATCGGAGCGAGAGGAGCGTTAGGGTTAGCCAGAAATACCTCGTGGGTCAACCTTACGACGCTTAGTTTAACAGGAAATGATGTCGGCGCAGAGGGAGCAACAGGATTGGGCCAGAATGGTTCTTGGGCGAATCTTGTGACGCTTCATTTGTCATTTAATAAAATCGGGGATAGAGGAGCGCTAGGGTTAGGTAAGAATGAGACTTGGAGCAACCTAACAAAGCTTGATTTATCGGAGAACGGTATTGGTGATGCAGGAGCGGAAGGATTGGGTCAGAATCGTGCATGGAAGAATCTCGTGACGCTCATTTTAGCGAGTAATGAGATCAGCGATAAGGGAGTGGCGGCGTTGAGTAAGAATGAAGGTTGGGCGGCGCTTGAGATGGTAGATTTGAAAAAACAAGATGAAGCGGTAAGGAAAAACTCTGAGAGTAAGGAGGAGCAGCAAGTTGTGGGTGGTAAGCAAGCGTTGTTGGAGAGATGGCCCGACATTCAAGTAAAAATAGACCATTGAGGATTATGGTATGAAAGGAATGTACTATTAGTGTACTCTGATATACACCATGATGTTGTATCCTATACTTGAGTGATAATAAATATTACATTTGAAAAATTTGAATTGTCAGAAGTAAACGACTTAAAAGCGTTAATTTTATCAAAGATAAGGCGATAGTAAGGACAACGAATAAAATTGCAGTAACTCTCAGTTCACTCTTAAAAGTCCTCTTACTCAAAGAGTTTAGCAGAATTTAACGTTGATTCCCAAAGAATAACCTTGAGATAGGTGTAACTATCCCAACAAGAGCGATTACAAGGAAATTGATAGAGCCACGAGCAGTGAAGTGATTTCTTTCGAAATAATAAGATTGCTTGGATATGAATTAATTAGTGTGATTTCTTTTTTCTTCTTTTCTTTCCTCATGAGAGCTACACACAACTTGGAAACCCCTCCTTATTCCCTTGCAGCATTCATGGATTTATACGAGTGGGACTTTACAAATGAAAAATAGAAGATAGACAGGCGCAGGAAATCAACCACCAGAATTGATGTGTCTTTTTTGTTAGTTCAAGTTTCGACCAACAGTATTGATTTCATAACTTGAGAAAGTGCTTTATTAAACGTGGATATATTTTTGTTTTCTATATGTATAACCATAGGTGACATAGGCTGGGAATAACGTAACAAGCAACGGACGTTTCTAAAACCTCCAAATCTCTGCATATTGTTAAAACTTTTATTTTCTTGAGCACTCAACACTTAAGTTCAGATAAATTTGTCACAAACTTCAATAGCATTTATGCGAGCCAGAGATCTGTCTCAGCCAAACACCGACCGATCCACACGTGCTCAGGAGTCACCTCGAACTTCCCTTGAGCCAAGACCTCGAGACCACGCATCTTATCAGACTGCTCCCATCGGTCGAAACTCCAGTACTCCAACCATAAAATTGATCGGAAAGTCTGAACCAATACTCGAATCGAGAACCAGCACACCTAAACTCAAATCTAACTCGCCATCTCTGATCTTAACCTCATCGCTTCTACAAAACGCCAAAATAACCACTGTTCGCGGTGATTTCAAAACCTATATCGATCAAGGCTACCGCAAACGGAAACCAAAGACAGAAATACCTGCGTTCACAATAAACAATCCAAAATTATTTAGAGATTCAATGACTCCAGTCCCTAAATCTCGTGGCTATCTCAGCGAGACCAATCGCTTATCGCATGATTCGGGCACATTTCGTCATGACCCACAAGGAATGACTACAACAGCAGAATCAAAGCTGAAAAGCTTTCAGAATCGACTTAAACCACTGATCCGAAACCGCGAGGAAATTCGCAATGGAAAATTAATCAATGATTCGCCGCATAAGCATCAAATTATGAAACTAGTAACCCAGTTTGAAGACATCCTCAACTTTTACGTCGATAATTTCCTTGTGCTGTCAGAAAAGGATGTGCGAGTGGCTGAAACCGCTCTTGAGGTCGAATTGACGGCGTATTCTATCATTAAACAGTTATTTCAAGATCACCATGCGCAACACACTGAAAATATAAAACTTACGACTGAGGTTTCTAAAACTGAAGCAGAGCTAAAGGCGTTAAGAAAACAGTGGCTTGATAAGAAACAGCATGATGTTGAAGTTGAGAATATTTTAAAAAGAGTCAATGAAATCATGAAAAGAGGCGAAAACCAAGAAAACGCCATTAATGTTGAACGGAATCGAATGGAAATGGAAAAACAGATGATCAGCGACGAAATCACGAATTTCAAAAAAACCATCGCTGCTCAAGCGCACCAAATCCAACTTTTAACTGAAGAGCGACAGCAGCTGCAATCTAAAGTGAAAGTCCTTGAAAAAGACAGAGAGGAGCTAAAAGTCAAAATTGCAAAATTCGAGGTTGTCGCAACGAACAATATGAATAAAATGGCCGCGTTGATCAAGGAGTACGATCTCCAAAGGGAAAAACTCGATAATTTTAACTCGATCGTCTCCAGCATCGAATACGACCGCGATAAGGCCCTAGAAATGGCGAGAATGTACCGCGAGAGAGGATTAATGCAGCTTGAAGAATGTGGAGGAATAATTGGCGCGTTTGCTCGCTATCGAGAAGGTGTTGTGAAGATGAGGGAGAAAATGCTGGCACAAGAGGTGAAGATGACTCAGCAGCTGGAAAAGAGGAAGGACGAGCGCGAGGAAATGAGAAAGGATCAAGAATTAATCTTGTCCCTTAAAGAAAGCTTTTTAAAAGACCATACTGCCCTATACGCAGAGCAACCTCTCTATGATAGCACGAAAGAACAGGCAATGGTCCCAGAAATCGACATCAAAGTCTTTCAGATTAAAAAAGCGCCATTTAGTTCGCTATTTGATGACCTTGAAGAGAATAAGAAGATGGAAAATACAAAATTCGGGCCAGATATCATCGTTACGATAAGGGCGATATTTGATTCTAAATACAATGAATTTCTCTTGTACGGAGACGATTTTCATAAAATTACTCGATTCCCTGACTTCGTTTTCGGCTGGCTTGGGAAGTTTTGTATGGATACCTCTACGAGGAAAATTAGGCAGCTTACCTTCACTGACTCTGATCCTGATGCAATCAGAAGAACGTTTTATCTGATGCTTGAAGACTCAAAATGTATGAAAATATGGGATGCGATTACCTTTAAAGAATTTCTCTCTGAATCAATGGCGGCTGATGAACTGCTCTTTTACCTCCATACCCGCATGCTTTTGTTCGATGGACCTCAGCTCAAACGTCTCCCAGCCCAGTTCAACTATAAAGATTTAGTCACTTATGAACGAGTCGAAGCCCTCGCTGATCACGTGCTTGCAGAATACGTAACCAAGCAAGAACTCGAATTCCTCAAAACGAGCCTAAAAACGAAAATTGTTCCGAAAAACGATAAAAAACTCATGGACGGCGGCCTGGTCCTGAGAGTAATCCTCGAGGCCTATCGCAAGGTCAAAGAGCTGCGGTTCCATATGCTATGGAAGTATATCACCGGCCAATCTAACATCGGCGGAAACACCAAAAACTTCTCCATTAGTTATCGAGGACTTGCCAATGTAATTCACAGCATTTATCCAAATTATTCAGAGACTGAACTCGCGGAGATCTATCGCAAGACTTGGGCGTTAGGAAAAGGTAAAGTTAACCAGAGCTCGGTGCTTGCAACGTTAAACGAGACGGGATACCTTATCAGACTTATGAAACTGAAGCCGTGGACGCAGCTTCCGACTTTATTACCAAATTCGCAGTTTAACCCTCAATGTGAGTCGAGTCAGCTTTGCCAGTATTTAAATCAGAAATTCAAGGAAATGTATGGAACGATTGAGAGTTTCCATAACTTTTTAAAGGAGCTAGGTATGGAGACGCTGAGTATGCAGGTGAGTGAATATGAAAAGGTGTTCGAAAGTAAGTTTCAGGTGGAACTGGGGTCGTTGAACGGGCAAAATCTAGCTTCTTTTACGCTTAGGTACTTGTCGATGATATTGAGGGTGGGCCATGCGGAGATTAGTGTCCGGTCGACTAGAGACCATGGGAGGACAGATGTACAATTGCTTTCGCATCAGGTGGAGGCGATGATGAGCGCGTATAAAGATTATAATAGTTTCAAGAAGGAGGATGCGAGAGTGAGTTTGAAGGAGAGTAATTGGGTTAGAAAATTCCAACGCTTTGCCAAGGGGAAGGTGATGACATGGAATAATCTACTAGGGTACGTGCTTAAAGAGAACTTCAAAAAGAAGGAGCAAGAAGAGATGTTGAGACGGGAAGGGAAGTTGGCTGAAATTGAGGAAGTCCATCTTTTGGAGCGTGATGCTGTTTAACGTGAGTTAAGTGGTTTAACTTATCAAGATTCATTGGTTAATGTACTGTATAAGTGAATATTAGTGAAAGAGTTTTTGTAGATAATACTGAGTCTCTTATGATGTCTTATGATGATTTGGAGTATGTGTTAAACAATTTGTTATTTCTTTTTCCCTATAGTAACAATATCGTTGTTTTCAATCTCGATATTGAGTGTAAGTAGTAAGGTGTAGTATATAAATCCCGAGACAGAATGGAGTGAGAGTAAAATGAGGTTTTTAATTAATTAAATACTGTGTATCAGCAAAATAAGCCCAGAACGAATTTATCTGAATACTCGTTAGTTCCTTTTCGTAATGAAAAAATTACTTCTTATTGTATAATTGGTGACTTGAAGCAGTTTTTATGTATGCTCTTGAATAAAATAAGCAATGTGAAATAATTAATAATTAGCTGTAAATGTTTTTCTTTAAGTAAATTTGAGAGTGAATGTAATGCGAAATGACTTTTGTCAAGAAATACCATTTTAGACTGAATATGCTTTTATATTACTCATCACCTTAGCGTAAGAGAGGTTTTTCAGAATAAGAAAATTTGTTGAATGTGAATTTCAGACTTATAACAATTACGTGTAAAAATTTCCATTCTCTGGACAACAGTCAAGCCATATCTTTGGGATTCAGAGAAAGACTTCCGTGTCAGAACTCAAAAAGAGATATAGCTATCAGTCAGAGAAATAAAATCAGTACAAATTAAATTTTTCCGAAATATTTATAATTTCAAATCTCTGAATCAATCTAATCACTGTATTATCTTTTTCCAGCTCGAGTCGTCAGCACTTCTGGTGAAGTTGACGTATAAGGAAAAATCGAAATAGGAATAACTCTCTTCGGGCATTCTATGAACACCTAGTATATGTACTGTGCTGTTCAATACAACTATTGTTAGGGTTTTTGGTTAGCTGTGTGTTTCTTACACAGGAGATGCGATCCTAATAACAAATGAGTCAAACTATTTTCTAGAGGAAATTTTCACCACAAAATTCGTAAGAATGAGAATCATCGTAAATCAATCAAATCATCTTTCGAACTTCAAATCGTAGTTCTATTATTATGCTAAACGCCACTACAAAAGTGATTGGACGGAAATCTGAGCAAAGAATTAAATAGAAGTGCGGTGATTTAGTGAAAATCTAAACCTTCGCAGCGATTTAATTTCTTCATTTTTGTCTTATGCGGTTGAGAATGCGAATGCGTCTCCAGCAACGAGGATCTTCATTCACCTCTTTTATTCAACCTCACCACTATTAATGCTCTTTTTCGTTCAATCTAGACATTATTACTTTTGCACCAGAGACAGGACAATTTTTAGTTTCCTATTCTTATAGTTTAGCACTTTTTTCTCATATAACTCTTTTCTCAAGGCAAATCCTAACAGAATGCACCGATCTTACCCATTATCTTAGAATTTTCTAAGAGAAATAATAAAATTGTCAGCGCTGATATTTTTTTCAAATAAATATCAACATATTTCAGTAACGAAAGCAGACAGCTATGAACGACGATATGATGGAAGAAGAAGACGTACCCACCACACAGAACACCCAGTCAACTGACGCGACGAAGAAGGTTGCTAAAGAACACTCTTACACATATTGGGTCAAACACGATCCCAACTACCAATCCACCGTCGATACAAAACCAAAACCAATCAATGAGGAAGAGCACAAACGACAAAGCGAGTAATTCCATTGTCTATATACCCTTTTGACGTCTATTGCCATCAGATCCCCTGAGAAAAAGGGCCATTCAGCTTGGAATGCACTAGGGACCTGGTATTATCTATAGAATTCGCTGAATCTTAAAAAGCTCATTTTAGGGAAGAAAAAAATCTTGATGTAAAAGTCGTGAAGGGCTTGCTAGAATCAGAGATAGCGAAATTCAAAGCGATTGATGGCAAAATCAAATTTGTCAATGTGGGCACAGTTGAAGGAGATGTAATTAAGCATGGCGAAGAGCTCATAAAATACTTTAAATAGGCGAAACTGGTGATGTCTCGAGGAAAGAAGCGGTTGGGCCATCATTTGACTATTCATTTAGAATACCAAGGTAATTATGAAAACTATTGCTGAATACTGATGAACGATAAAAGGGACTGGGTCATGGGAAGGAGCTGCTGGTACGCTCAAGTTCACAGAGTTTGCGGATGATGGCGATTATGAATTCACAACGTCTGCAGAGGCTGGTATTGAATGAATTATTTGAGTAGGGTTGATAAGATTATTTGGGTAGATTCAAAGTTTAGTTCGGAGAGTCAAAAAATCGTACAACAATCAGCGAAATCAGTTGCAAGTGCTATTTATGATGTGCTAAAGGTGTTGAAAGAATAACGTCTTGATTCATTTCATTATATCAAGGCTGCTATGATGATGGCGCTTAATCTGTTTTCATATTTGAAAATTAGAAAGAATTTCCATATTTTCTGTGCATTTCCAACATTTCCAAGGCATGATGATATTTCACAAGTTCAGAATTCTCAGCGTTTTTTATAATGAATAATGATAAGCAAAATTCTCAACTCGATAATATAAATTGAATCATTATTATGGATAGGCAAGAATTCATAGGATGAATTTTGCAAACGTAATGAGAAGGAAACTTTTTTACGTTGGAAACTTAACAAAGAGAGTTTATAAGAAAGTGCTAAAGGTTGCCAAGACTCTGATGTTTTATTAATATGAAAAAGAGTATTTCCTTCATTTGGTATTTTTGTGATAATGTGAAAATAACTAATCTCCACACAGTCAAATATCTTCTGCTTTGTAGATCGTAAATATTTGATTTCTTAGATAGTTGTAAAAGATGGATTTATTTCGAAACCTTCACTTTATTTTTACAGTTACGAATATCGATATCTTTCAATAATATATCAACCTATACCTTGATTTTCTCATATTTTCTCTTATTTTCAATTACTCTCAGATTACCTTGACTGAATGATCTGTGTTTCATCAACTCTACCCTATACCATTTCAAATTCGTACTTATCTTCTAAGTGCCATTTAAGGACAATCTCAATTATTTTTCAACGATAAAAAAAATTTATTATATATATATGGAACAAAGCATTCTATTTCGTATATAAATCAACTAATATACGAAGGATAAGAATACTAAAGTTCAGTACCAATTTTAAAGAAATTTTAAAAAAACATGCTGCTAACACTCTCAATATTTACTTACAGAGACTGATAGACAGTTATTCGCTATCAACACTATTATCATTATTGAGTTCTACTTGGGTATACTAAAGTCCCTCTCCAACCTATCACTATTGCGTACCTTTAAACGAATTTTAAGTTTATTAATTTCGCAGCAGATTCAATTTATTTTTTAAGTATAAAAGGGCAAAAGAGAGTTGCAAAGCCATGGAGTCCCGAATGACAAAGCGCCTTACTAAAGATCTGGAATCCATCCAGAAAAACTACAAAGATATTTTCACTGTGACACTCCCAAACGACGACCTTAAAACCTGGCACATTACTTTCCAGGGAGCCAAAGAATCCATTTACGCTGGCGAAGAGTTCAAGTAAACTCACTCCTCCTCCCCTAATCTCTAAAAAACCAATTTTCTACAGGCTCCAGTTCAAGTTTTCCCCTGACTATGTAAGTCCCTTCATCCTTCTCCACTGAATGCTCTCCGTCGTTGTCTTTTTAGCTCAATTTCATGATTTTACCTTCAAACAATTTAGCCTATCGAAGCCCCAGAAGTCATTTTCTTGGGAAAGACTCCTGATCACGAGCACGTTTACTCCAATGGTTTCATTTGTATGTCGATTCTTTATGACGGTATATCTTTTTTATTCTGAATTTTCCTGACAGAAATCTTATTAAATAGAATGGAGTGCAGCTTTGACCGTTTCTTCTGTCTGCATGAGTCTCCTGTCCATGCTTTCCAGTGCTAAGAAGAAAGTAAACGCTCGAAAATTTTACCTCTAGACTGAATATTTCATCAATTATAGTCAAGACCATTCAACGATGCTGAATTCATCAAGAGAGCCGCTGGAAGAGGTCCAAAGGATTTCTCATGGTAAATACTTTTGGTATTTTCAATAGTTTTAACGAATTGTTTTTCTAAAAGGTCATTCGACGATAATAAATGCTAGTAGTATATTTGAGCTTGCTCAAAACCAGAGGCAGAAGAAGACTCTGAGGCCGATTTAGAATTATCCTGTTGACTTTTAAATATTTACACTGCGAAGCATGTGATATAAATAGAGTGATAGCCAGAGTCTGAGGTGACTTTCTTAGATATATTGCATCGTAAAAATAGGCTGGTATTATTCTTCCCTCTTTTGTCTTTATTTTACGAATCGCACTTTAAAAATTGAGCAAAATACACAAATTCGTTGAGATGGCCAATATATTGTACATTATAAGTCTGCAACTCTTTACATCTGATGAAGAATGTTGCTAATTGTGAAGCAAAAGATGTGAAATCAAGGAGCTTTGTCCGAAAGAAGAACACATCTTCCCATCAAAGTAAAAAGAACAGGAATAGTTATTATCTAACAACTCTCAATATCTGAATTAATTTTTTGATTAATTTTCAAAAGAAGAAGAAACCAAGATAGATAATATTATTTTCTTTTATTTCTACTGAAAAGAGATGAAGTGGGGATAAAAATATAGAGATTCACTGAAGTTTGCAAGCAAATAATGCTTGGGAGGTCTACATACATAGAGCAGGAAGAAAGCGGCTACCGAAATAAATGCTGAGCCATTGGCAACTAATGAAACTTATTCGAGCTCATTGATTTTCGCTCTCGAGGCTTGGTTTGCAGAAAGTTTTTTCAATGTTCGGAGATGGTTTGCTGAGCTTGTTTCGACTTAGTGGGCTACTTAGCTGCTGATTTATTATAAGACTGGAAGATCTCTGTGCCGTTTGAATTATTTTCCTTTCCTGTGCGGGTGTTTCCTCTGGGATTTCATTGGTTTAGGTGAGAAAAACCGCTTATCTAGTTAGGAGCTGATGATATCATGAAAACTTTTTTATCAAGATCCATGATGAAAACTCCTCACTTCATAAACTGCAACCTGCACTTGATAGTCCTTTCATCCATGGCCTTCTCTATTTTCGGAATTTCTGAAATATTCGAGTCGACTCCTAGCATCGAGGATGAAAGTTTTTGCTGAATGTTAATCCTATCTTGTTTACGACCTTCTCTGCTGGCGTATCGCTTGTTTTTTTTTGTCCTTGGAGCTTTTGTCTGCTGGTCGGCTTTGTTTTTATTTGATTTTAATAGCACGTTCAACTTGATTTCACTGCCGTTTTCCGAGATCTTCTCGCTTTGCTCAAGTCGAACCTCTTTTCTGTCCCGCGCGTTGAATACTTCGAAGAGCCGCTGATACGACTTTAATTGCCTTGATTCTCTACATTGCTGAGTCCTCTTACAAGTTTGTATTGTAGCAATCTGCACGTATTCAAGGGTCTCTGTGAATGGGAACCAGTGATCCTGTTAAGTGATTTTCTGAGAGTTAGCTTTCTTCAAAAATGTCTCTCCAGCACTTAGAAACCTTTAACCATTCAATTTAATCAAAAGCATCCATCTTTTCTTTTCATATTTAGCCACCTCATAAGAAAACTCTGCAAACTCCCCCCAACTTCTGAGCCTTCCGAAACTTCACTTCCTGATACAAATTTCAGGTCCACTTTTGAAACAGCTTTTCACGAAGAATCCAATATCAAGAAAGATAAATTTCAAGCTCTTAATGAGGAATCTGAAAAAGTGGCCGATCTGAAAGGAATGATAGACAATAGTCAAGCGAAAACTTAAGAGCCGAAAATCACTTCCTCATACGTTTCAGGCATTGATACAATTTCAAGGATCAAACATGACGATTTGTTCTTCATTCCAAAGCTACTTGCTTGGTGCTTACAGAATAGTAACAAGATCAGCATTGTTGAATTCGAAACGGAGCAAAATTATGCATGCTTTAACGGAGCAAAATTATGCATGCTTTAACGGAGCGAAAATCAGCAAAACACATAAATTTTAGATTTTTCAATTTATTCTGAGTATCAGGATAAGATATTGGATCTAGTTTCACACATGTTAAAGAAATCCCAAACGCAAAGTTATTACTGTCTCTGCAGCACAACTACCTGTGATCAGCTAAATTAGAAATATTTGACATATCAAGGAGAGATCGAATCAATAAAATTTATTTCTTTGAAGAAGTAACTTTGAACCCTCCTAACTCAAATGTAAGACATCTAAAGGATTGTTTCAAAATAGAACAGCAATAAAACTCAGCAGAATTGTCTGAATGTGCTAGCTTTTTTATGAAACTGACCTCATCTTGAATAAAAACGATTCATTTCAAGTAAAAAGATCAAAAAGAATGAGATTCGCCCGTTTTTATCTTGAAGTTATAAAAATTTAGCCGATTGAGCAAATAAAACCTCAAAGAACTTCTTAATACACGATGATCTAATATTATATCCAAGGATAGACCTACTGTGTACGATGGAGCCCAAGTGGAAGTATGCTTGCGACAGCTTCAAGGGAAAGTGTTCTATACTGAAAACAATGGAACAAACTTTATTCCGTTAATATTTATTCATTTTCATTTATTAAGTAGATTCTGCGACGTATGCTTGCTTTAGTTGAGAGAAGAACTAATTTCAAAAGTTCACAAGATAAGGCAAGAGCCATAAAAGAAAATGCTCAAAAATAAGTTAGAATTACCTTCTCTTAATATTTTGGAATTCAATAACCAACAATATCAATAAATCTTTTAAAATAAACATGGCAAAGAAATAATTATAAAGGATTTAATAGCAAAGAGCGAACCTAATTTCAAGAAATTGAATTGAACTCTCGTGGCCAAATTTCACTAATCGATGTGATGTTCAATCGCTTCACTTCTTCTCAGCCCTTGAGCTAAATTACGAAGAAAAAAAACAGTAAATAAGAGGATTCATCGAAATCATATTATAGAGTTCATTTTCTTCAGACATTTTATTGAATAATATTTCATTAGCCCATAATAATTGATTCTTCCTCTCTCTCTCAATTCACATAACAGAAACCCTCCAATCAACGGAGCGAATAAATTTCATACACCTCCAACGATAAACCCTGCTGATAACATTTTCAGCCTATAATATAAATAGATTCTTAAAAGCTATTCAACGCTGAGACTTTGATGCTCATAGAAAACCGTAAAGATCTGGAATCATCTCAAATTGCAAGGAAATGATCTGTGCTATGTACTTCCATAACTTCCAAAGTCTGTAACACGACGAAGCCACTTTCTCTCAGCGATTTTAGAGGCTCAAGGCTGTTGGAGATTGGGATAGCATAGTTTTTGTATCAATAGCGTCTCAACTCAAAATGATTTTTCAGATTAGAGAAAAACATCTTTAAATTATCTCTTCGGATTAAAAGTAAATAAAAAGAATTAAAAAATTATTGGATTCCCAAAAACTCAAAGAAAATTACCCCGAAAATGAATTCGAAGCTAACGGCCAAGGATTTGAATCATGATTTACCTCATAATGTTCGAATTAATGCAAGTGGAGACCCACATCACAGTTTTCAGCCTTCAATTTCTGAGAAAAAATTCACAATGACAGAGGAGGAAGCTAAAAGTGGCAGCTCTCCAATTAGAAGATGGTTTCTGGATGAAAATGGTTATAAATGGCTTGGAAAGTGTTCAATGGCGTCGTTACACTCGTATTCCTATGGAAAAAGTTACATCTCAGATTATTTTGGCGATTATAAGGAATGTCTAGCTATGAGACTTTACTCATTGTTTGGAGCTACTACCCCTGCAATCACTCTGAGTCTCCAAAGTTTGCATCAACAAGATAAAGTGAAATTCGCTGGCTACGTGGATGATCTATACACTCCAAAACTACATGTCATGTCAAAGTTTATAGATGGATTTCAAGAGCTCGGAGAAAATTTCATTGGTGACTATAAACAGAGTTTGCATAAAGACTCATATTGTTATCTATACAATAAAGAGAAATTCCCGTTAAAAGGATTCGGTCGAGTGATTGTGATAGGAATACTCCTTCACGATTATGATTGTGTTGGCAATTCTGGAGGAAATATGGGGTATATCATCAATCACGAAAAGAAGTGTGCAGAAATTGTAAAGATCGATCCTGGAGAAGCACTATCTTTCGCTTCTGATATGAGTCTTGCAGAAAGCCTAGCTAACCCTCCTGAGAAAAGAGAAGCTTTACTCGGAACAAATGGAAGTCGACTCAATTATGCTGAACTCAGTCAAGACGACCAGAAGGAGCTTATACAAGCAGCAAGGGAGATCCTTAAAACATTGGACTCAAAAATTGAGGAGTTATTTCAACCATTTTTGAAACTTGATGAAAGATTTCAAACGATTTTGAATCATTTGCTGAAACGAAAGGAAGACCTATTAAATGCATTTTCACCAGAAGTGAGAACTTTGATCATGAGTCAAGTGAGAGAACTGGATGAACGAAAAGCAGAAACTTTAATGACTAAATGGGGCGAGAAGAAGATAGAGAAATCATCATTGTTAACCCAGCAAGAATTCAGAGAAAAAACTGATTTGATTTTGGATAACACCCGACTCAGAACAATTAGCATTGAGAAGAACTCACACTTTGTTGGAAGAGACTCCGAATTGCTTCAACTCAAAAAGTTATTTTCTGAGAACAATAGGATCATTGGTTGCGCTATTGTTGGTGGAGCTGGCTTAGGAAAATCGCAATTAGCTGCTGAATATGTCAACAGAAATCGCGAAGAGTTGTATTCACATGTGATTTGGCTGCAGGCCGAACTCAGTGATCTGATACCTAATCAGCTTCAAATCTACCTGCAGACTTACTTCAAAAAGCGCCTAACTCACGATAAAATGGAGAAAAGTAAAATTGTTCATCAATTCTATCAAACCTTGAGCGAAGTCATACTCAATGCTGGAACTAAAGTCAAGAAGAAATGCTGTATCATTCTTGACAATGCCGAAAATCCGGAACAAGTTGCTGATTATCTTCCAGATCTCAAGGCATTCCCAAATTTAAACATTGACATTCTCCTTACTTCTCGCTATCAAAAATGGGAAAAGCCTTTTAATACAAAAATCGAGATGCAAGCGTTTGGGGTGGATGAAATCCAGACCTACATTAATCAGTATTTTCCAAATGCTAAAAAGGACGACGATGACACTGGAAAATCATCGGATATACTTAGACTTAATGAGCTTCTGGGAGGTCTTCCTTTGGCGATTTCGCAATCTATTGCATATATCAAACAAAAAGGAATTACCATTTCAAGTTATTGTGAGCAGATAAGCAATATTCAACAAGAAGATGATTTAAAGCTCGGAGAAACAGAATCAGTTTCCAGAAATCTGCCAACGTTAACTTTAGCGCTGGCAGCTTTACGATCAAAAAATCAGTGTGTGGAAACTATTCTTGATATATTAGCTTACCTTTCACCGGATGACATTAATGAAGAGTTGTTGTTCGATAGTTGGAAGCAGTACAATCGAAATCACGGACTGAAAACTTTTGATGAGGCCCTACAGCTATTGACTTCATATTCCATTGTCACTCTAAATACTGTAGAGCCGATTCGCCATGAAGGCAAGAAGGATACAAACATGGTAGAAGGAGCTTCTGATAGTATTCAAATAGCAATACATCGATTGACGCAGCAAGTGATAAGACTCAATCATAGAAGGAGTGGAGTATACAAAAGAAATTATGAAAATGTGCTTGATTGGGTGAGTGCTCGATTAAATTTTGACTATAAAGATATGAAAGATGTTGGAAGAGCAGGCTTGTTCGTTCCTCATGGAATGTTTTTGGAGGGCCTTCCAAATACACTTGATGATCAGAAAATGGCTGCTCTACAAGAAAGCGTTGGGCGTCATCAGTTATATGTAGCTGGTAAATATGATCTAGCGCTGCAATACTTAGAAAAAGTTCTATCATTCAGAGAGAAATACCTTGGCAAAGATCATCCAAGTACTGGTGCCATACTTGGTGACCTCGGAAATGCATGGGGATCTTTAGGTGATTATGAGAAACAGAAAGATCACTTCACTCGAGTACTTGAAATTGATGAAAAGCATTATGGCAAAGATCATCCAAGAACTGGTGCCACACTTGGTAGCCTCGGAGTTGCATGGGGATCTTTAGGTGTCTATGAGAAGAAGAAAGATTTCTTAACTCGAGCACTTGAAATTGATGAAAACCATTATGGCAGAGATCATCCAAGTACTGGTACCACACTTACTAACCTCGGAAATGCATGGGGAGCTTTAGGTGATTATGAGAAGAAGA
>ENA-UOTX01000594-UOTX01000594.1-compost-metagenome-genome-assembly--contig:-NODE-594-length-36572-cov-13.414769_pt1 | contig 36572 bp, 27 predicted proteins | sample MGYA00238143_ERZ746982 | MGnify/ENA primary metagenome ERZ746982 (study PRJEB28758, sample SAMN06268862) | compost metagenome | isolation source: single cell | place: USA: California, Emeryville, Joint... | reverse complement strand
TTTCTAGATCTTGCGTTGAGCAAGTATTTTCAGCTGTCAACACTTTCTTACTAACCTGCAGGCAGGATTGGGAGTGACCGTCTTTGCAGAAATAAATATTTGGCAACGATAAAGAGCTTACCAATTTGATCAGCAGGTATAAACTCCTTGCAGTTCATACAAGGCACATCTATAAAATCAGCCATCATCAAAGTTTTTTCGTTGTGGTTTAATCGTGGTATCATTCGATGCTGCAACGGATTTTGAAAGCCTTTAACCTGCGAGAGCTTTTCTTGCGGTGTATTTCTCATTATAAAGCCTCCTTGCTTGTGTTTGTGTTAGATACGAAATTTAGAAAGTTTTTAATAATTCTGAATATCAGTATTTCTCGAGGCTTTATAGAAATAAAACATAATAACACTGGATTTTGATCAGTTAGAATAATCTTAGGTGGTCCGTTTGTTGTAAAATTTTACTAGTTGATCTAACTCTAATTAGGTTGAAAATAATAGAGACCTTCCAGTCAGTATTAGCGTTTAAAGTTGAGCGCTAACCTATTGACTGACTGATCATTCATGTATTGCTTACTATTTGGCATGAAAGTATAAAAAATATACAAAAGAGGATTTAATGAGAGCAATGAGTTCATATTTTTTTGTATCAGGAGTTTTATCTCATAATTCAATTAAAACAACAGAATTCCTTACTTACGTGAGGACGATTTGAAATAAATTTTCTGTTCTTTAGGGAACGAGAAATAGTTATCTAGAGAATTCAAGATAAATTCATTTGTAACTAGTGGTTTGCCCTTGTGTAGAGCAACTATAAGGTTTGTTGGCCAAGCACGAGCTACAGATAAGTTATTTAAGTTTAAGGTAGCATATAAATAGAAGCACTCCAATTTTGTTAATACTCTCGCTCTACGATACATTTATTTTTCAAGAAGAGCCCAATTATTCAAACACAGACTTTGTGATCGAAATTACATGACTTCGTTTTACTTTAATGGAAGGAGATTCTTTTTTATTTTTTTATAAGTAAAATTTTTCTTCATAAAGTCCTCAACTCTCGTTTCCTTTCAACTCTGGAGGAAATGAAGGATCAATGGCTAATTATAATATCTATCTTTGACATCTGTCTCTACAGTCAGATCCAGTAATTAATGAGAATCGCATTAGAACTTTTGCCAGAAGGAAGGTTAGTCTCGCAAATACTATATATAATAAACTCTCTGCTCTTTTCATCCATTGCTCATTATTAAAAGGTTTCAACCCTTAATTCATGATTATTTACCTTATGTATTGAATATTCTAGCGAGTTCGAATTTCAAAAGCAGTAGAAGCGCGAATTATGCACTCTAAGATTGAGAGAGAATAATTTCTTTCCAACAGATAAACAGCTTACAAAAGAGATGCAATTTTACTTAATTCTAAATCCTCTGAAATGTTATAAATAACTCCGCACTTGATCAGTCAGCCCTTAATGGCCGATTTACAAAAAACTGTAGATAAAGTTTTGACCTTATTTAGAAACCCACTCAGAAGATATTGCATACTTTGCAAGTATCAGGCGCAACAAGTTCATTTCTTTTTCCCATTCCCACTTTCTCTCTGTGTTCGGCAACTTTTTGATCCGGCTTACCCAATTTCATTGATACAAAAACAGGATTTTTCAACGAATCCATACGGATTCTCGCGTCTTCGTCATCTTTCATCGAGGCAACTCCCGTTTTTTTCTTAATCGAAAACTCCTTTCCGTCAGTAAGTGTTATTTTTTTCTCATTTGTCACTCCGTCGTAACTCGCTACTAGTTGATGTATAGTCAATTGGTTGTAATTCGTTGGAAGAATGCTCTTGAAAGATTCCTTAGGAATCGCCCTCTCAGTCTCCTGATAAGAGTCATCATTATAATCACCAAATATCAAGTATCTCTCACATTAGTTTCCGCTGTATGGATCGGGATGTCCTCAAAAACAGGGTCGGACTGATTTTTTATCAAGCAATTCAACACAAACACCCATCTATCTCGACTTTCATTAGAATCTGTGACGAATTCGAATGTTTCTGACTCGGTGGATATGAAAAATCTTCAGAAGCGAAAGTCAAAGGAAGAGTTGAAATCAGGAAATTGCAGTTAATAGTACCTATTTGAGTTTGTCTCGCAGCTAGTTGCCCCTATAATGGCTTCGATTTTAAGACTTCCCAACGATTCTTCATCGGTATCTGTTGACTGCGTTATTTTTGATTATTTTTGAAAACAGGACTAGAGAGATGGTATTACTGGCTTTGCTTCAAAATATTTTAGCGACCTATCTTCTGGGTTCACACGGAAATAGCTGATAAAGCCCGAAGAAAAGGGCTTGAATGAGCGGGAGATATTATAATGAGATTACTTCTTGTTATAATCGGAGTCGGAAACTTGCTTATAAAATAGGTAGCCTTCTACTTTGAGAGCCTGAATTTTTCGAAGTTAGTTCTATTTGAAGCTGGGGTAATCCTTACTTTAGTGGACTCTGAAGCTTCGAACATTGAGTATTAATACGAATTACCTCGATAAATTTTAAGCTTATGAGGTCAGCTCTTGAATTTGGATAAATCAGTGACTGATTCAGGAGATATTAATTCTATTTTCGAATTGAAAAAAAAAAGCCCAGCTAGTTCACAACTTGAATCGCTAAGTGAAAAAACCTGCCAGATTGAAAGGATTCAATGCAGAACCCCGGTGCCTTCACATTCACAAAGATAGAGCAAAATCAATCAATAGTCGTTTTCTCCTCAAAAGCTTCTCTTTCGAAAGAAAACTTTTTGATTTTGCTCAATCAAAAGTCAACAATCAATTTGGAAACGACATCTCGGGCATCTCAGATGAGTTGAATTTGTTAAATTTAGGAGGTTGAGAGAGAGTGAAAGAATAGCTGATCATATGAATGCAGACATAAATATCATCACATTTCCTACTACTGCGCAACCAAATTAGCAGTACGATCAGACAAATCAGGAGTCTAACATCGGTTAAGTCCAATACCAATTTTTTATTTTAATTCTCTGTAATGTCTTTGAAATTACAGCCAAAATGGTATTTGTACAGTAGTATGTTTAATTGAGATGACAACTATTATTTCAATTTTGAGATTTTGGAGTAACCTAACAAAGATGACGAAGAACGCGAGTGTTATTTCCGGAGTGACGTATCTTCCTATAGCTCCATCAATAAACATTAGAGTCGAAAAATTCTGTGTTTGGAACAAGCTCTCGGAAACCATCTTAGTCAAATATTGATCAACAGCTTCTTTTTGATTATATTTGATTAATTTTTCTGATTTCTAAACCAATTGCTTTGATATTTGAAACAACCGATAGTGAGACCCTATATCTCAATAGAGAATATTTACTATCTGAGCAATTAATAATCCACAGCACGCTTTCTAATGTATATTTATTAAGAATGAATGATAGAAATTGCCAACATCGCATTCTTATTAGAAACAAAAAATTATAATTCCAATATTATTACACTAATATGAAACATGGTGAGTTGAATAATACCACTTTTCCAAAACTCAGAACTAAGCCTTATTATAATTTCTGATTCATGATCTCGTAAACAAAATTTCACAATTTCAATCCACTTCATCATTCATAACCTCATTCTCAATGCATAGAGTGCAGTGTGAAAAAATCATAACTTCTTGCTGTTTCCAAATCAAGAACTGCAAAATCTGTCAGTCTTACAGCAGCTGGAACTCTTTCATTTATGGCCGCGAATTCTGCTAGTTTAATAAATATTATGTTCAACACTCAAATAATTAAATTCGCCTTCTCAAAGGTCACAAAAGTACAAAAGTTCCTTCCAAAGAACCAGAACCAAAACCAGAAGAAGGAACTCGAAATCGCTTACCCAAAGCAACATCCCAGAAAACTCGATTCAAAAGCTTCTGAAATCATATCTCTTGAGAAATCTCCAAAATACATAGCTCCTATCCAAGAAGTTCCTTCAGAGCTATACAAACAGCCCGACAAACCTTTTGAGAGTCCTATTGGATCGAGATTCCTAGAAGTAGCCATTGTTGGTGCACCTAATGCTGGCAAATCATCTCTCTTCAACAAAATCATTAAGAAGGAACTTTCTGCCGTAAGTAATAAATCCCATACCACGGATAAAGACGTTGTTGGCATTTATACAAACATTGAGAAAAAAACTCAAATTGTGCTGCATGACACTCCCGGTATTGCAAGAATCAACAAGCATTCGAACCAATTTATCACTCGAGCCTGGAAAATCCTTCAAGAGTGTGATAAAGTTCTGCTCGTAGTTGACGCCGTAAAGAGGCTCGATGATCCGTTGAGAGAAGCGATCTATAGACTCAGAAATCAGCAGTACAGTGAGAGTGCTCAGGCAAAGAGACGACTAGTCCGAAAGATGACAAACGATCCTCTGGGATCAGAGAAATTTCTACAGGAACTGGAAAGTATGGTTGACCTCAAAACTGATGAGTTCGACTCAAAGCATATCCCCACCTATTTGGTTATGAATAAAATCGATCTGTGCAGCAACAAGAGGAAGCTAAAAGAAAGCATAGATGAGCTCGAACATATCGGAAAATTTGAAAAAATATTTTACACATCGTCTGAAACGGGCTATGGTATTGAAGATCTCATCAAGGATTTAGAAGAGGAGGCTTACTTAGGTCCTTGGGAGCATCATCCAGATCTTAGAACAGATATGCCAGAAGTCCGCAAGCTTGAAGAGCTTATGAAGAAAGTAATTTTCAATAGATTCTATTACGAAGTTCCTCATTCGATAAACCCTCGAGTGTCAGGTAATGCTATTGTTTTGGCCTGTTTTCCAACTAACCTCTGTAATCCAAGGTTTCACTATCCGAAGCGACGGAGTGGTGCGAATAGAATATACGCTTGAGGTGTTCCATGAAAACCAGATTCCAATTGTTATTGGTGAAAAAGGCAAAAATATCAAGCTAATGAAAGACCAAGTACAAGTGGAGCTCGTGAAAGCTTATCAAAAGGAGTTCTTTGTACATCTATCAGTCAGGCTCAGAGGATCTTCGTTCTGGCTGGACCCTCAAACTTACGAGGCAAGAGGAGTTTATGATGAGAATTACACAAGAGAGCAGACGATGCAAGAAATAAACACCTTCAAGGAGAGCATGAAGCAGAAGTTTATCGAACAACGCTTGAAACTGCAAAGCTCTGACAATTAGGGGTAGGAACTTCTGTGTATTTAATGTGATATTTTGTAGAAGGATGAGATATATTCGTTTATTTGTGATATTATGAATGGAATAGTAAGTAATCTAGAACTAAAGATAGCAAATCTAACTTTTTATGAGACCAGGTTTAAAAACCAGAGTAATGGGAAAGATAAACAGGGTTTTTCTGCATAAACACAAGTGTCTTATTTAAATTTACGACTAATTGAAATATGGAATACTTGTGGCAGTTACTCAAAGCAATTATATGCCAAGATAACAACCAGATTAAATTAGTGCAATTAATAAATTATTCAGAAAAGGGAATATAATAACCTATTTTCAAGTCAATTAGAAGCGAATGTTTTATACTAACGTCGCTTGCATGTTGCGCTCACTTGCTGTTGAAAAGATAATTGCCTTTGTCAGATCTATTATATTTTTATTTTAGATTTTCCTCATTAGCCGTTTGAATCATTACCCTTGCTTGGGATCGAGAGCGGTCTTCGCTTTTTCACAATTGAAAAAGCCTCTTCAAAAGGGAGCTTCTGATGAAGAATAAGGTACCCTAGTAATGTATGTGCACTTCGAAAAACTCCATACGAGCAGTGCAAATACACTGTCTATCAAATAATTTAATGTAAGGATTTCCGCAGGTGAAGCCTTTGTTTTACTTTAGAATTATCAAGGGCTGTCTTAAGCTCATTGATCGCGCTCCTGCATCCTTTAATAAGTTTCCGGAGATTTTTTTCTACGACTGGATGCCAGAGTGTGGCAATTTGATTCTCCTTGTACATGTTGTTTATGCCGTCAGGATCCTGGTTATGAGTTCTGATGTCCTCCTGCGTTTGCAAGTTCATGACAAAATCCACGTTCTCTTTCTTTAAAAACTCGATTTCCGCTGGAATATTTATTGAGGCTCCTATGGGATGAATTACATGAGTAAGCGCTTTGCGGTGAGGAATATTACCGAGATATACGTTTGGGAGTATCTTATCGTACATAAAGTTCTCATAAGACACTGAATCGTGTTTTGCGAAAACAGAGCCAATGATCTGGTAGTTGGAAGGACAGGAGTATCCTTCTGGCTGATGCGATGGGCTTTGAAAGAGACGAGTAAGCTTGCGATTGAGTAGAAGGGTGCCGGAGGCATTATCATAAAAGACGTATCGGTATTCGAAATTTGATACGGTTGCATGGACCAAAAATGTCACCACCCAGCGATTTCCTTCACCACTTGCGTTGTTCCTCCGAGATCGTCTGCTATTCCGGCATGACTTCAACTCGAGCAAGATGGGATCTTTTTGGCCGATTACTTCTAGCACTTTTCCACAAAGAGCAAGATGGTAATTTTTGAAGGCTGAATTCTGTGCAAAAATATCATTCACACTGATTCTAATTTTGCGATAATCCCAGGTGTCAACTAAGGTTCGCGAAGAAGAATAAGTACGCCACAAAATAATGAAATTTCATTTACCAAAGGCATAGCAGTCGCTATTACCAATAGATCTTAAGTTAATGACGCGGTTGGGACCTTTTTCCCAATCAATATCTCCCGAATTAGGATTTTCTGTCAATGATGAAAAATATTTATATTGTATCATTTCATCGCTGCGGTGGCATGGAATCTGGAGGCTAGAGGTCCAATTATCGCCCTGTATTAGGAATCTGCGGTTAATAATACTGCTATTGACAAAAAATATATACTTCATTCCAATTCAATCGGATTGCAGATGCAGGGTTCCAAGCGCCGAGCGACGGCAAATCTCCAACTATATAGATAGAATATCCATATTTGCAAACATAATTGACAGAAAATGTGAGGTTGTAGACAACGGAGCCAGTCTCCATCTTTGGAACTTTCTTTCTGAGCTGTTAGTTATTTCTCAGAATTTTATTTCTGTATAAGTTTTTCTGAAATATCTTTATTGTAAATATTCTTAGTAGCATAAGCTAGAGATATGATGTCATACGAATACATCATCGTTAAAAGATTCTTGAATTTTAGAACTATTCGAAAGAAGCATTCCAAGAAAAACGTGAATACCAAAAGTATTACAAATGTAACGAAACCTAGAGATATCAGATCTGTTCTTCTCTACGGTTCTCCTGATTTCCTCTCTCTCAGATCTCCGTATTTCCTGAAAATATAGATTTTTACGAGTCTTTTCTAAAGTTGGATAAAAAGCATTTTGTTATGAGAATACACTACTTTTTAATGCAAAACTGGTATTATGCATTTCATCAAGGCTGCTACGAATGAGTCCGAAGGGATAGTAGGAGTAGCTTCAGTAATTATTTTTCCTACATGAGTAATTATCTCAAAATTAACTGTGAAAAATGCCCTCTGGGCTTTGTTTTTGTTCATAGGTGTAAATTAATTAACAACGTAAATGCCCAATATTGATGGATTTTTAACGCAATAGCACTCAAATAGTCCAGATAAGCATCTTATGCTCGTCGTAGGTGATAGTGTGTGTTTTTCTCAAAAAAAAAAGGAGAGCAACACAGCAACTCTTCCTGAGGACAGACTTAATAAAAAAAAAATATATTGAAACCCAATTATGGAATATAATTTCTAAGTTTTAATTCCAACTGGAACCAACGACCAATTAGAACATTTTGGAAGGGAAATTATTGGCCGTTAGTGACGGTTTTTGGAACTACACTTTGGTTCGTCAAAATAATAAGCAGCTCAGAAATTTAAGAAGCTTCAGGTACTCCAGTAAGGAGCTTAGGGCCTGAAATGGCTATTGATTACTTTAGAATTATGTTGAACGATATTAGCTCGTCATCGCTTTCGAAGGATTAGAAATTCTCGTTGATTTTGAATAGTTCTGAATGGAGTACCTCAGGTATGCTAAATTGTTCACTGCATCATATAGCATTGATCATTGCTCGATCGTATAATGCTCGAAGGGCGCAAGAATGCTACCAAAACTTCGCCTTAGTAGATATTGGTTCAGAAAATTATGTTGGTTCTTGATATTTTTCGACACACTTTACGGATTGCAATTCCTCCGCTAGCACTCTAGTAATTTCTTTTGAAACGTAATAGCAGCATTAACACATCAATTGAATGAATTCGCAGAGAGGATTAACATAATTGGAATACTGTGATTATGAAAAGAAAACAAGCAAACAAAAAAATTTTCTCAAATTAGTATTTCCCGAACGAAAAAACATAAGAAGATAATTCACGACAAAAAGAAACTTTGAACGCCAACAACGTGTTTGCCACAACCTAACGATAGAGCTTTCACCGAAATATTGATTCAGAACCTAACGCAACGGAATTTCCGCTTTCCCACCTTCGAAAAAGGTAATAGTTATAAGTTAATAAACATCAAAAAATAGTGCAGCAGTGCTTTTTATTGTCTGGTCTGTGTTCTGCTATGAAGCGCTTATAGTCAATATTTCTCGGACTGCCTTCATGGTATGAGAAAATATCGCTCAGCTCTTCTTCAAACCGCTTCTTATGGCTTCCCGTTGATTTCAGCACATATGTCGGGTCCTTCCAAATAAGCGTCGCGTATTCCTCATAAGGTCTTTTCCTATGTTGCTCGACAAAGTTTTTTATACGTTCTCTAACTGCATGAGCGCATCTCTCCTTCACGAAGCAGCTTTTGAAGAGCTTCATTTCAAATTTATTCTTAATTGCAGTCTCTCGCCAAACGTAAAAATCTACGAATTCGCCGGCTGGAATGTCAATCTTTGTCCTCTCTTTACCTTCATCTAATCTAATTTTCTGATTATACTCGAAAAAGCAGCACCAGAAGACAAAATGCAGTAAATCTGCCCCAGGTTGGGTTTCTTTGAGAGATTTTATCGCAGCATCATAGAGTCCTTCTGAGATATTATAATTTTCAAAAATCAAAGCCGCCTGCGTTTTAATTTCATTCGTCCGGAGTTCATAGTATAGATTGTCAAGAGAGAGCCATTTATCAATGTTTTCAAACACGGCTTTCTTCTCCTCCCTTTCCTTTACGAGAACAGGGGCGAGAGTTTGCATTGCTTTCAAACAAATATACTCGTAAATCTCCGTCGCTGTGTCTTTGGAATAGTGCCCCATTCTTCTTTGATCTCTCGTTGCTTTTTCCACAATACCGTCAATATTTAATTCGCACTCTCCATCCAACATGTTTTTGCTTTGAGCCGTTGCCCGTTTTGAAAATTTCGAATAACCCGGAGTCCCAAATAACCTTTCACGTGGACTTCTGAGTGAAACCTGAGAATATAAAGGCTGATTATTGTTGTTTTGATTCAAATCGATTTTGAGACGCAAAATTTTCGGGGTTTTTGCTAGTTCATCCAGTTTCGGGTCCAATTGAATCTTTATTCCTGAGAGAATATCCTGCTCTTTACGCGGAGAAAACTTTTCTCCATTTGATAGAGATAAGCGATAGAGGTTTTGCTCGGTTTGATTCTTTGTTGCTGCAGTACTAGTGCGAGTGTCTCTGTGCTCACCTGCTGCATAAGTGTCCTCAAATCCTCCGCCTTTTTTCATGTCATCTTCCATCTTTTGAGCCGCTTGTTCGAGTCTCGAGAGAATATAGATTCCCTTTTTTCGATTTGTTCTGTCTAATTTATCATAATACGCTGTAATCTCATCTCGTATTGATTTGTAATGCGGTTGGTTTATTTCATCAGGGTTGTTCAACTCAAAAAACACTCTATCCGTGAAATTCAATTGTGTTTCTCTCCAAACATAGTCTTCGACTCTCTTTGCGAGAACATAAGCTAGGTTACTGGAAGGCAATCCCTCGAGGAGGGTCTCAATTTCGGAATTATAGCTTTCAAGGTATTGTAGTTCGTTGTGGATATAGATAAAATATTGATGCGATGATATATTAGTATATTGCCTCATCATTAGCGCATGACGCTGTGCAAACCAAAAATCTGCGTTGAGGATCCGAATGAATTCTTCGCATTGTTGATGGATTCGAATAGATTTCTCATACACTTCGACTGAAAGACCTGCTTCTGTAAGTAAATATGCGCGTTGAGGCGCCAGCTTCCTCTCGTACTCGTTTTGGAAACGCTGAATGCAAGCAAGCCAATTTTGAATTTTAGAATACGCGCCCCGGCGGGAAGCTTCCTCATCTAATGTGATCTCCAAAAGGGATGTTTTTAGCGATTTCAAGATCTTATCGTAAACAAGTAGGAGATTTTTTTGAGAATAATGTCCTTTTTGTTGTTCTTCGTGAAGAAGAGCATCTCTCAAAGCTTTGGGTAGCTCGAGAGATAGAGTTTCTTCCTCCATGTTGTAGAGTGTTTAGGATAATGACAATTAGCGCTTTTGCTCCTGTGATTTAAAATCGAGAGCTTGTGTGCGTTTTTGTATAAGCAAATATAATTAATTAGACAAAATAAAATATTGGGTTTATACTGGATCTTGTTCATCTCTCAATTTGACAAAAATTGGAGGAAGAAAAAGCTAAAATTGTAGTTGTTAGTTCAATCGATGTACATCTTCTCTTGAGATTTTGATTTTTTTAAACTTAGTTGTTTAGTAGTTCAGAATCTGAATTGTTCAAGAGTTTTTCTTGTTTTAGTCAATTACAGTACTATCGACAGATTGACTATTTTTCAGGTTATAGCAACAAGAAGGAAATCGACTCTGACAAATTATGAGATTTGAAATTGAATTTGAGCTCTGTTATGAAAGGCTTTTCATAACGTATTAAAAAGATGAATTAATGATTAATTCAGTCTCTGTTGGGAATATATTCATTTAAAATTATGTGGGTGGAAAAGCCTTGATTTCTATGATTAATTCAGTATCTTTGCCAGTTAACATGCATGATATTGTACCCTTTTTCTAATCTCTTCAAAGCGAGGTATTTCGGATCCTTCCTAGCTTGTTTTATAGGAAACTCGGTCTTCAAGATCTACTAATCAATATCTTAAAAATTACATATATTATCTAAGTTCCGAAGTCTCCAAATAGCACTGATTTCATGAGAAATGAGAAGAAAAGAAGAGAAATAAAAAAATTAATGAAATGTATTTAATGAACTTTGTTATCTACCCTTAACATCGAGCAGAAGAAAGACGTCAACTGAACAGAATTTATCTAATAAGAATGAAGAAATTAACTCTATATAATTTTTGAATGAAGAAAGGTCTAAGAAATCGTTGTTTCACAAATCTTTTTGATGTCGGCCTGAGTCAGTGGCTTGATCAATACATCCGTAGCCTTCACCGACCCATTTCGATCTAAGCACCTGCTTCGTGTTTCTGGAGTGCAGTGACCAGTTGCAATGAAAATCGAACTTTTTCTAGCATTATTTTTCTCTTCATGCTGTCGGATCATTTCAGAAGCTGACACTCCATCCAGTTCTGGCATATTGAAATCCATCAGCAAAAAATCAAAGTAATTTGCTGGAGCTTTCTTGAAAAGATTAACAGCTTCTTGCCCATTTTTCGCCATGACTGCCTCTATATTTTCTTTTTTCAGCATCCGTTTGTAGATCTCTTGATTGTAAATCAGATCCTCAGCAATTAGAGCACGCCTGACATTGTTCGAAGTTATCATCTTTTTATCACTCTGTGAGCTACTTGGCATATCGACTATCGGAGGGGGTATTCTAATAAGAGAGTTTTTGCGAGTAATATTAAGTCGTTTCTGAGGCATTCTCATCGCTTTGATATTGCTAGGAAGCGCCTGCGTTTTGAGCATCACGACGAATGAAGATCCAACACCTTCTTGGCTGGTAACTTTAATATCACCATTCATGTGCTTACAAAGCTCTTTTGAAATCCAGAGACCGAGGCCAGTGCCAATTTGTCGCTTACTTGTATTTTGGTTCACTTGAGAATATCTTTCAAAGAGTCTCGCGGTTTGAGCTGGGTTCATCCCGCATCCGCTGTCAATGACTTCAATCCTGATGTATCCATCTTGAGTACTTTGTTGAGCGGCGAAGAGATCACCTGGGAATCGACTTGTATCTAGGCCAAATCTGAAACACTCAGCGGTGTTTTGGGAAACGTAGCTGGTGTCTACAATTGAAAAAAACTCTTGAAATGGGTTTCCAGTAATGCAGATTCTCCTAGGGCTGTTCTTATCATTTGGAGACATTTCCTCGTAGTCCACAATAGAGGTTTTTCGTAGTGCAGCTGATTCGAATTTAGAATCTGGTAGCTCTGTTCCAGCTTCGAAACTGAAAATGAATTTTATTTGGCCCTTCTCAGTAAATTTGAGAGCATTACTCAGCAAATTTAGAAGAATCTGTGAAAGTCTATGAGAATCGAAGGCCATTCGAGGAGGAAAATCTTTTTTTATGATCAGTAAGCCATCCAAATTCCTTGATTTTATCAGCATTGATGCTATACGCCAAAAGTTTTGGATATATTCCGCGAAGTTCCCAGCCTGTAAATTCACGTCGAGTTTGTTAAGCTGGATTTTCCCAGAGTCTAGGATATTCGTAAGCAAATGAAGTAGCATTCGTCCGCTCATCTCTGCGTTTGAGATGAGAAATTTTATCTCTTGAGGGCATTCTTCGTCACGTGCTAACTCAATGCTTCCTAACAACGCGTTGAGAGGGTTCTTAAGCTCATGAGAAAAAGCCATAAGGAAGTTATCGTTCATTTCGATCGTTTCTTTCAGTTCTTTATTGCATTGCTCTTGTGTTTTCAGATTGTTGCTAATGTGTTCATTAGCTTTCTTGTAACTTCTGAGGATGTCTTCACTATATTTGATGAATCCGACTCCATTAAGAGCCATTAGGACATTTGAAATCAACTTCGTGTAAATTTCTTTCGAGTTGGAGCAGTATATGAGAGTTTGAGGCGTCTGTGAGGAAAGAATTAAGCAGCTGCCACTCAGCCAATAGTAAAGAATCCACGCTAAGAGATTAGTAATTGCGATGGCTATCTGGGAACGGGAGTCTGCGTCGACCATCAAGTAAGCGCAGAAAATGGCAATACTATTAGCGCTTTCAGCTACCGAAAGACTCTTTGGGTCAACTGCGGCTGAGATTTGTAGAGAGATTGCAAGGACGAATCCACTGATGACTCCAGAAAAATCTCTTTGAGGTGTGCTTTTGTATATTCCAAGTAGAATTATTGATCCCAATATCATCCAAGTCATCATGAGTTCAATAGAAAAGTAATCCGTCAAGAGATGGATCATTAAATCAAGTGTGAAATTGGAACTCATCAAGATGAGCTTGAATCTTTGCTTTCTGTAAAAGTCTTGCTCCATTATTGGTGTGTCCTTCTTCGCTTTGAAGGTCTGCATCTGAAAATTTTATTAAAAAAAAAAGTGAGAATTCTGTGAGATTATTCACAAAACAGGTACTCTTTTTTGTTGTTTTTTTTTATTTGAATCTTAAAAGTTTTAACCCGCGATAGTTCATGTTTTTAATATTACAATGTACCTCTGGGACGTTTTTTTCTGAGGAAGAGAAGTTTAGCAGCAGAGCCACCCACCTCAAGTACATGATATAACTACGAAACGAGGGGTGGAAAGTTCAGAAAGGGATTATTATTCTTAGAACAAGATCGTTTCGATCTCAAAAGAGATGAGTGAAAATATTTGCTGAGTGCTTGATGATTATGTCAGGAATCAAAAGAAAAAAATTAAAAAAATAACTAAAACCAAGAAAAAGAAAATACATCCATTTTTAGAGTGTATGTATCTAGCAATGAACGTAATGGAAAAATTTTTTTGAAAGAGAAAATAATTTGAAGATAAAACGAAGCAATTCTAAAAGGTCCAAAATTTATCAATTGAATCAAATAAATTGAGTCGACTTCTCAGCTTTTTTCATGATAGTATGATAGTAAAGTTAACATATCTGAAAAATTATTTATTTGCTAATTCGCGCCATTGTAAGATATTTTTGCATTTCCTCTTTCTTATCAAAGGAACGCCATTTTAGCTGTGAGGAAGGTGTGTGCTGGAAGCATCGTGAACTTTGCAAAATTTAAATCGTTCCCCAGCTTTTCTTATTTTATTTTTATTAACCTTCAACTGACCTGCTGTTTTAAGCATGCTATAAAAAAATTAACGCTTATTACCTCTCGAGGGAACTTTTTAAAGATTATCTTCCTTTGTAGCTGAAAGAGGCTGCTTTTTTTTGCTCTCTCTCTCACTCACATAAACCCTCAAATAAAAGAGAGTACCTTAAGACTCTCTCAGTGACAAGCAGCAGCCAAAGAAATCGCAGTTTTTTATGATTACACAAAAACCTTCCAGGGTTCAAACTATAACTGGAAAGTATTACTTAAAAAAGAGAAAATTAGAGTTACATTTGTAAAATTTTACAAGAAAGAGAATGGTAGGTTTAGTGATCCTCAAAGTTATGGCTTGTAAAAGTGTAATCCATAATTGGTGGAAAATCTGTTAAAGTTTCACTCTGATAAGTTGTCTGTTGGTAACATCTTTTTCAAATGAAATAAACTAATCTCATTGGATTTCCAATTTTGTTTGCTATTGGCTTTCAATCTACAACACATAGACAACTACGCTTGATTGGACCGTCGTTTGAATTTGAAAAAATATTGGATTTGAATATAAAACACCAAAGATCTCATCATAATGATTTGTTATCTATATTAAACTGCAGCAGCAAAAAAGATTATCAAATTTGATACGATATGAAAAAAAATAATCAATAATTATTATCTTGGCTTCTGTGAGCGTTGGGCGGCTCTAATAGGTTCAATAAATACAAAGGATTCTTCAATAGTCAAAAGAAGTCCAAGAACATTCAATTGTCCTTCTTTTGGGATATTATTCAAAATCAAATCCTTGATTTAATGTTAATCTGGGGACTTCCATGTCCTAACAACAATGTTTTTAGTTCCAGAAGATCAAGGTATTATAATACCCAGTTATCAAAGTTTCTTTGTAGAGGAAATTGCTTTTGTCTTTCAGCATTGAGCGCCAAAAATTCCGAGGCATCGCAGAACCCATCTGAATGCATATTTCCTTAAAAGAGATCAAATAAAATGAACAGATGATATTAATCTCTTACTCTGGCAGGAAGATCCTCTTTTGTCAAAATTTCGGCTTGATATTGCCTCTGAGCATCTTCAAAAACGAGTTTTTTGAGAGAAGGCTCTGCTTCTGAGCTTTCCTGATGGTAACTCTCTTCGCCTTCAATTTTCGATAAGACTTCCGTTTTTTCGCTCCAGGACGGTGCCTCTGAGATTGAATAAAGCTCCGTGTATACTTCAGCGGGAATAGGATAATGGCCGTTCTTTTGGAGTTGTGAAATATATTCGCAACTGAGCTTCAGTTTTTGTTCAAGAGCCGAATACCTTTCTCTTAGAGCTAAGTTCTATTTTCACACAAGTGTTAGAAAACAACTCGCAGCTTCGATACATCTACCTCTTTCATCAATTCTTCGTATGAAAGACAAGATTCAGCTATCTTTTCAGAATTTTCAGCGCTTTTGATATTTCTTTGAATTTTCTTCAGCAAGTCACTAACACTTGATCAGATATGTAATTTGAAAATCGGCATTACCTCCTTCCTTTCTTGAAATATGGATGCATGTAGCATAATTTGTCTCTGGAGCTTCTGCATCTTTTGAAATTGTATAGGTTCAACTAGGTTTTACACGGATCAGTAACCGCCATAATCATAATTACTACCTGTCGAGTGAATGAAGTGATATTTTTATGAGAAAACAGGCTTGGCAATATCCTCTGAGAGAAGGCATCACGGTCAGAGACGATAAAGCCTGTTCCCTGCGAGTTCCAAGCTATCACTTGCGGTTCTCTGTTGCCCTGTTATATTTTTGACTAAATACAGAGGTAAATGAAGAGCTTTTTACCTCGATCAAATCATAAAGCTTGTTGATGAAAGAGTTTTTGTGATGAAAAGCAGCTGCCGATTTCTCTTTCATCAGTTCTCTCTTTGAGAGCCCCATTTTCAGATCGATAAATTAGAGTTAAATAGAGTTAAATTATGTAATATTTCGATAAATCCTTATCAAATACTTTATTTAGGTCACTGCTTAGAGTGAGAGATCAATAAATATTATTTAAGCTGGACTGAATAAGGGGAGCAGTTTATTAATAGGTTCTGTGGAAATTGCTTCTAATTTTTCCCCGTGGTCAGGATTTTGCTGGGCTCCAGCGTCTTCTCCCAAATTCTCAGGTATTTCGAGTCTGAAAACCTAATATTTCGAGAATTACCTGGTCTCAGCATTATTGTGAATGATGTGGTTAAACTCTCACTTGGACAGCAGAAAGTCGTTGTCTCAGGATGATATCCTAAGCGAATAGTTTTTGTTTAAAGGATAGTGGCAGCTGTTTTTTCAATAAATGTTAAGAAAGCCGCCTCGGAAGCAATCTCATTTAAAATTTATTAGTGTGAGATATTATCCTAAATTTGAAGAAATTATTTAAAACTTTTTTATTCTAATTTATTTCGACAGAATAAATTTTAGTTAATACCGGAATGTTTGAGTTTCGATTCAAGAGGAATATTATCACCAAGTTAATATGAGAATGACGGCAAATTATTTCAATCTGATGAATAAAAAAGCACGATGTAAAGTCCGATTATTCTAAATAAGAAGCTTGGCGAACTAATTGATTTGAACAGCTGAAATACCAGTTGTCAATTTTTCAAAAGGAAAGAAATCGATTTTGTATATTCTTGCCAATGCTATGAAAAATATCATAGAGAGGCAGGAGAGCTAAAAAAATGTTCTTGGAGTATTAGATTCAACTTTTGCAAGCAAGTGCACAGGTTCCCATCCAATTCTGAGAGAGAAAAATTTAATTAGCGCTATACTGAAACTCAAACTACCAGAGTGTTGCTTAAGCAGTCTAAAAAAATTTTATTCAGAAGCCAAGGCTGTGGAACCGTTACACTAATATTCTTGACTTGAACAGCAGAACTTGACACGAAACATCTTCTGCGTTAGGTCTTTACTCATTTTTCACAAAAAACCTGTAAAAATTTTGAAATTCTTTTCTGAAAAATGATATTTCATCCTATGGCTCTCTCCTGGCAATGAAGCATTTCCTTTTCGCAATTTCGGTATTCAATTTCTATTAATAGTGAGCATATAATTATGATCAATACTTTGCTGTTATCGTCTGTTTGGAGCTCGATCGGTGTTAAGAGTTCTCATGTCCTTCAATGCCTTGAAGCTTTATTTTCAACAATTCATGAATTCACGATATCTATGCGATCGATCCCCAAATGTGAGAGGGTCATCATCGTAAATACTGAGCCACTCCTTCTCGAGTCACAAAATAAATTAGACGTGCTAAAATTTTTATATTCAGAGTACCACTCAGTTAACGACGTCTTTTTCCCAAATTTTCAATTCAAACTTCGTTGAAGGCATAACGTGCTGCCATTCTACCATTTGATAAGCAATGAAAAAGGAAAAGTAATAGAATCTCCAGAATTTCATAAGAGAAAAATGATTTTTCTAATTTCGAACCCGATAAAAATTATTTCTCGATAGAAGATCTTTAATCAACACACAATTTCTTTTCCATCAACTCTCTTTCATGTTTGCAAAAATAGCACGACGATTTTTCAGCACTCAAGTAAGTCTCCTTAGACACAGCTGATTAATACAAAATTTTAGAAGGAAAGACTAGTAGAACGTATCCTATGTGTACCTGGAAATGAACGTAAGTGTATTTCCTTCTCCATGTAAAATGACGATGGACAGATATCGTTGCTTTTGAACTCAACAACCCTAAACAAAAGAACGCTCTATCCCAAGAGCTCGTTGACGATGTAAATTTGCACCTTTTCATTCAAACAATTTTTTCAAAGCTCGCAGACGCCATTAAAGTCGTGAAATCAGATGAGAAATGTAGAGCAGTCATTGTGATGAGCAGGAATCCTGGGATGTTTTGCGCTGGAGGAGATCTAAAAGTAAGAGAAAAAACTCATTGTCTTCATTTGCTTACACATCTTGAAGGAAATGTTGAGGTTGCCGAGTTTCGAGAATGAACAGTATGTGACCCGCGTACAAGAAACATTCAATATGCTTCATGTATATTGCGCATTTACTCTATACGCTCAAATCCATACAGCATTTACAAGTGCCAGTAATAGCTGCTATCGATGGAGCTGCTCTCGGAGGAGGGCTCGAGTTAGCTCTGAGTTGTGATATCCGAGTGTGCTCGAAGAATGCTCTGCTTGGTCTTCCTGAGGTGAACTTTAATATGATTCCAGCGTAAATCGCTCTCTCAAAGGGATCTTTGATTACCCATAATTGTATATAGAGCGGGCGGATTGACAAGAATGAGCCGGATAGTTGGAATTGCGAAAGCGAAAGAATTAATCTACACTGGTAAAAGACTGACAGCGGATGAAGCTTTGGCTTTGGGTACTTATAACATCTTTTTCCTATCAGTTTTATGATTTGGTTGCAGGGCTGGTAAACTATGTGGAGGAAGATTTCGTGAAGACCAATCATAAAGCGATAGAGATCGCTAACAACATTATACTTAAGGTATTTTACATGGAAGAGAATTTTTTCATAATTTGAAATTTAATAGGGTCCCGTTGCGATAAGAGCAGCAAAGACGGCACTGAATTGTTCTACTGAAATCGACTTAGCTACAGGTAGTTATTGCCTCGTTAAGAAATCAGAAAAATAACTCATTGATGATTAGGATTAGCAGTTGAAAGAGTGCTTTATTCGAAAATTGTTGATACTGAAGACAGAATGGAAGGACTGAAGGCATTTCTGGAAAAAAGAATAGCGGAGTATCAAGGCAGATAGATAATTTGCGCTTTATTTAAGTTTCCATTATCTCTATGCTGAAAATAATTACAGCACAAGAGCTTAATCGGTCTATCGGTCTAACTATACAATTGTTGCTTTATCTAAGTGCTAAAGACTAATTTTATCTGTGTAGGGTATCCGATAGCTCTCATTTATAAGCAAAATTTCAAATTACGACATTACTTCACACTTCGAAATCAGATTATACCACATTATTCAAATCGTTGCGACGTTTTCGCAGAAAAAAGAGGAGGTTAAGAGGAGATTCCTTCACTCAAAACCACTGTTGTGAGTGTGCTCCTTAAAGAATTGGTGATTCAATAATTCTTGAGAGAAATTTCTGACAACATGCCAACGAAGAAGGCCGCTGTGCTCACATTCAAGGTGGCTTCATGTTCTTGCCGTGATCAACAATACACTACTACATTGGTGAAGAATATTATCTGAGTGTCCATAAAGAGAATGTTTAACAAAAAATAGTATTTTGGAGATCGATTAATAGCATAATTGATTAAATCCTAATCCAAATTAATTAAAAAGGTAGCTCAAGCTCTATGCTTTCAGCCACGGCGTTCAAGAGAGCTACTGCTCTCAGTTTCCTTCTGTTTCTCATGGCATCACCCTGCCTATGCCAACTCGAGCAAGTTCCCTTCGACTCGATACTGTTTAACCCTTTCGGAAGCAACACCCAAAATTTTGCTGCAAGTTCATGCGATGCTTATGTTGCAAAGAATGCGGCAGACACGAAAATCTACACGACTGAATTTTGCAGAACCAACAGTTTCGGGGTGATGCGAAGCGAATATGATCCAATCACGGATGATCTCACCTTCAAATATAAAACATCAACAGCGGTCCCAACTGCGAATCAGGTTATTATCACTACGGATAGTCTTCTTGCTGAATTAACTAGTGCTTGGGATCTTAAGGTGCGAGACCTTACGACAAACACTCAACGCTTTCAGGTTGCAATAACGAAACCTACCGGTCTCTCATCATATAAGTTAACATCGACCGACAAGTACCTTATCATCTTTTATCGAGTCGTCACATCGAATACCGCTTATGAATACATACTGCCAATTTCCAAGACAAACGGAGCCAAACTGTGGACTTCTGGAATGCAATACACCTCATCGTATTCGACAAATACTGGAAGTGGTACTATGGGAGATATTCAAATGGTAATGGATTATCCAGGAAACAAATTCTTTGTCGCATGGGAATGGGCTCTTTCCAATGCCATCTCAATCAAAAAAAATATCATCGGACCGAACCTCTCAAATACTGGAACTGAAGAACCCATAGAGCTTTCTATCAGCCCTTATATCGTTCACCGCTTAGAAGGACTCGGAATCGTGAATGGCAACGAATTTGTGATTTATACTACTATACTCACAGCTAGTTCCAGTTCTATTACCAGAATACTAAAGATGTGGAGAAAAAACATGAACTATGCCTCCCAGTTGGTTTCGGTCAGTTATATTGGTACCAATCCTAGTAATCCTCACTACAAAGGTGTATACGTCGTCGATACACTTGGAGGACAGAAAATTGTGCTGGTATACAGCCAAGTAACGACCACTGCTGCAAAAGTCATGTACAAGCTATTCAATGACGATGGATCGAGTGCGAGTTCAGGTGGGAACCCAATAGTGATATCTCAAAACGATATCGAAGTTAACGGTGTGGTCTTTGAAGGCTCGAATCTCTTCATGATTATGGGACCATTGTCTGGAGTATGGTACCTTGGAAATATAAATTTCATAAATGGTTAAGCAGCGTTTAGTTTCGATTACATAATGAACTATCAGAGATTGATTTGCTGTTATATGCCGATAATGCTAAGTAAGAGAGAAAACAAACTAAAAATTTAATTGTAACACCGATAATCACTTAAGTATGCTCTCTTTCCAATTCAAGCAGAAATGATTGCAAACAACTTATAAATTATGACTACAAGACATTATACTTCAAGACTTTCAAAGAGGCTACTCAATTTTCTAGTCTAGTTAATTTTACTTCATTCAATCGAACCATATTACGTATAATAAATAGCTTGCAGAGATGCATTTATCTGACGAATTCCCTCAACTTGATTGTACACCGTGTATCCTCACCGGTGATGCTAGTTTCATTTTAATCGGTTCACTAAATTATTCATGGTTCTGGTTCAAAAGTGGCATATTATATCTCAATTCTAAACTTTTTAATTGGATTTATTTATTTAGACTGGGACTTTTATGGAAATCGGTAATTTCACTATCAGCTGGAGACTTCGTCAGCCATTGCAATGTTTTAAAGCCTCTTTTCCTAGTACGGTTGTCAACCGTTACGATACAATAGGTTTTGAATATGCCTCGAGATGTTCTACAGAGAAAACATTACAACCAAATTAAATTTGGCTTATTCACTCGTCTTCGTTATCTTTTGAGTAGTTTTGCTTCTTGCTTGCCGAAACCTCTTGAAATTCTCGGAAGCCTGTGGAGTTTACACATGCCAGAATCTCATTTACCGCATTGTAAATATATCCTAATATACTGGTCTCTCTTCTCGCTTGATCAGTTTTCTACCTGATGCTTATTTACATTGGCCTTTGGTCTTGCTCTTCCGATATAATTTAGCAGTATTTTCAAAAAGAACCCATCAATAGCTATCAAACCTGAAAACTATAGTTGTTCACGAATAAGTAATCGTTGTAAGAATTGTATTAAAGCTTGAGCAATTAATGTATTCATTTTTATTCCTAATTAATTAGTTAAAAAAGTAGCTCAAGATGCTTTCGGAATCAGAGTTTAAGAGAGCAGCTGCTCTCAGTATACTTTTGCTACTTATAGCATCACCCAGTCAATGCCAGATTGAGGAAATCCCCTTCTTTGCAGGAGGACTGCTTGACCCTTTCGATGGCAACACGCTAGATTATCCTAAAAGCGCATGTGATTCTTATGTTGCAAAAAATGAGACAACCTGGAAAATCTACACAACTGAGTTTTGCAGAACCGACAAGGTTGATGACCTTAAAATAATGCGAAGTGAATATGAACCAATAAAGGGTGATGTTACCATTAACTATAAAAAATCAAAATCGATCCCAGCTCACCACAAAGTTGTTATCACAACAGATAGTCTTCTGGCCGAATTGACTGATGACTGGAGGCTTAAAGTGCAAGACCTTACGACGGAAGCTAAACTCTTTAAAGTGGACATAGAGAAACCTGCCAATCTCTCGTCATATGAGTTAACATCGACTGAAAAGTACTTTGTCCTCTTTTATCAAACTAACTCAGACGAGAAAGTTTATGAATACATTTTGCCAATTTCCAAAACAGACGGAGCCAAGTTATGGACTGAAGGAATGCTATACGTCGAACCGTACGATCGATATCGTGGAAAGGGATACAATGTAGGTGCTAAAATGATAATAGATTATCCAGAACCAAAACAAAGTCTAGGACAAGGGCACAAATTCTTCATGGCATGGGAATGGTCTGTGAACACCGGAGTCTCGATCAAAAGGAAAATCATAGGTCCGAACCTCTCAGATACTGGAACTGAAGGAGAGGTAGAATCTCTCAGCACTGTTAATGGAAACCAGTTAGAAGGGCTTGGAATTGTGAACGGCAACGAATTTGTGATCTATTCCACTAGAGAATCTAATGAGAAAGTAATAAAAATGTGGCGAAAAAACCTCAACTCTAACCCCAGATTAGTTAAGGAAAGTAGTATTGGTAAAAATCCTAGTCTTCCTTACTACAAAGGCGCCTACGTCATCACTGCGCAACAAGGACAGAAAATTGTGCTGGTGTTCAGTCAAGTAACGACAGATACTACAAATGTCATGTACAAAGTGTTCAACGATGATGGAAAAAGTGCGAGTAAAAGTGAGAGCCCAATAGTGATATCTCAGTCCGATATCAAATTTAAAGCTGTAGTCCTTGAAGATGCGACCCTCTTTATGTCAATGGGACCTGTGGATGAAGTTTGGTATCTCGGGATAATCAATTTCATAAATGAGTAAGTGATGCGCTTGCACTCGATGGAGTTTATATCTTTCCTTTATTGAAAGGCAATAATTAGTAACGTTTCATAATAGATTATTATCAGAGAATTCATAACTAATATTTCATCGAGGCGGAATTCAACTCATATGCTAAAAAACTAGCAATTAATTGAACCATTATTATTTACTAAAGTTAGTACTCTTTCAAGTAGAAGAAGAAATGACTAGTGAGAGCGAATTTAGAATCAAATTTCCTCAGAGCTCGATATGATGGCATAACTATTTTAGTCTATTTTGGTGTCTGATAGCCAGAAACAACAAATAAATCATGTACCTCAACGACTTTCAGGAACGATCCATAAACTTTAAGACCTAATTAGAATATTTTTTTATGAAATAGAATTAGTTTAAAATGAATTCATTTCCGACTAATCTTCTCACTCAATTTGTTGCACACCATATATCACACCGGCAACGATGCTCATTTTATTCAGTCCACGAAATTATTCTGGTTTCGGTATAAACGCTTTCAAAAATGGCATTTTATATCTCAATTCGAATCTTTTTAGATGGATTTATTTTATCCTGAGACTTTTTATGCAAGTAGGTGATTCACCTGTAAGTAAATTGAAGATTTCGTCAGCTGCCAAGAAGTTTTAAGGCCTGTCTTCCTCAGGCTGGGATCAACTGACACGTCGAGAACGATTTTGAACATGATTCGAATGATTCGAGAAGCATTTAAAGAGATGATATTGTAACTAAATCAAATGTCGCTTCCTCACTCCTCTTTGCCATTTTTGTACTGTCTTTGTTACTCGCTACCAGAGCTTCTTGAAGCTCTCGAATGCTTCTGGAGTTTACACACTCGAGAATGCTCACTTCCGTGTGGAAAACACTCTAATACTGATCTTTCCTATCTCACTTGGTATTCTGCCTCTATGGCTTATTTGTATTAACATTTTATCATACTCTTCTATATGAAGCTCTACCTAATTCTTCACACTTTAGCGACACTTTTAAGCATCTCGTCAATTGTCATCAGAGCTTAAAATAGTCATTGACATATTTGAGATCATTGAAAGAATTGTATTATTCGACAAATTAATTGGCTAATTGTTGATCAAATTAATTACTTAATTAGTTAAAAGTAGCTCAAGATGCTTTCAGCTTCAAAGTTCACAAGAGCAACTGCTTTCAGCATCCTTATTCTTCTCATGGCATCATCTTGCCAATGTCAGCTCGAGCAAGACCGCTTTGACGCCGACCTGTTTGACCCTTTTGATGGCAACACGCGAGGCTATCCTAAGAGCGAATGTGATTGTTATGTTGGAAAGAATGCGACAACCTAGAAAATATACACAACCGAATTTTGCAGAACCATTAGCAAGGTTGGAATAATGCGAAGTGAATACGACCTATTAACGGGTGTTGCTACCTTCAAATATCAAAAATCAAGGCCAGTCCCAAAAAATCACAAAGTTATTATCAGTACAGATAATCTTCTTGTTGAATTAACTGAAGGCTGGGATCTTAAGGTGCGAGACCTTACGACGGACACTGAGTTCTATAAGGTGAAAATAACTTTCATCATATGAGTTAACATCGACTGACAAGTACTTTGTTATCTTTTATCGAACCAACACAAAGAATACAGTTAATGAGTACATACTGCCAATTTCCAAGAAAAACGGAGCCAAATTGTAGCCTAAAGGCATGGATTATATCTCATCTTACAATCGAAATCGTGCTCCTGGCGTGGTAGATGCTAAAATGGTAATAGACTATCCAAGTTATCAAGGAGACAAATTCTTCGTGGCATGAGAATGGTCTGTGAACGGAGCGGTCGCAATCAAAAAGAGAATCATAGGTCCGGCCCACTCAGATATTGGGACTGAAGGAGACGTAGAATCTCTCAGCACAGTTAACGATAACCAGTTAGCAGGGCTTGGAATCGTGAACGGCAACGAATTTGTGATTTATACCACCATAACCCGCTCTTCCTATACTTTTAGTTTGGTTCGGTTTCTATTTCTAATGGTGATACAAGAACGATCAAAATGTGGCGAAAAGGCTTATCTTACACTGCTACGTTAGTTACGGGCAGCTTTATTAATAAAGATTCTAGTCAGCCTTATTACAAAGGCGCCTACGTAGTCAATACACTTAGAGGAGCAAAAATTGTGCTGATATTCAGTCAAGTATCGTCTAGTGCTGCAAAAGTCATGTACAAATTATTCAATGACGATGGATCGAGTGCAAGTACGAGTGGGAACCCAGTAACGATATCTCACTCTGATCTCAAAGTTAGCGGTGTGGTCCATTAAGAATCAACCCTTTACATGATTATGGGACCAGAACCTGGAGTTTGGTATTTCGGAGAAATGAATTTCATAAATGGGTAAGTGGTGCGCATGCACTTGATGGAGTTATAGCTCTTCTTCATTAAGAAAAGTAATAATGAGATGAATTTCATAATGAATTGATATCGGAAAATTTTTACCTAATATCCCATTGAGCACTAACTCATCTCATATACAATAAAATAAAAAATTAATTGATCATTTACTTTGGTTAGTACTCTTTTAAATGAAGAGAAAAAATGATCATCGAGCGCAAATTTTGAATTAAATTTGGCAAGAAAGAGATATTATGGTATAGCTTTTTTGGTGTTTTACAAACAGAATTAACATATAAATAACGTAGCTCAGCAAAAATGTAGGTCTCAAGACTTCAGAAAAGATTCATAGGCTTTATCGCCTAATTAGGTTATTACCGGATCAAATCGAATCAGTTTGACCCGACGAATTTATCCAATTCATTTTTTCACTCATATATATATTATCCATGATGTTCCATCGTTATTCTGTTTTTTATTTTATTCAGTTCACAAAATTAATCTTGTTCTCGTTTAAACTTTGCAAAAGTGGCATTTTACCTCTCAATTTTAAACTTTTAGTTGGTTTTATTTTAGACTAAGAGTTTTTATATCGAGGTTTTATATGGTAGTCCGTGATTCCACTTTATGAAGAAGTTTTCGTCAATGGTCTACAGGTTTCAAAGCCTCTCTTCTTCAGACTGGTATCAACTGTCACAATAAAATCGATTTTGAACCCACATAGGGATGCATCTACAGAGATACAATGCAATTACCTGTCGTTTATTAGCTGATCTTAGTCATTTTTGTACTCACTTTGCTTCTCGTTTGTCAAAACCTCTTGAAGCTCTCCAAAGCCCCTAAGACCGTACACTTCAGAATACCTATCCGCCGTTGGGTAAATTCCCCTGATCTCCTCTCGCTTGACTAGTGTTCTGTTTCTATAGCTTATTAGCATTGGCCTTCAATCATGCTCTCTCATTGAAAAACTACATAATTCAAAGACGTTCAAACACCTCTTCAATGTTATTGTCGATCGTTATTGCCCGATCAGTAATAATTGTAAGGGTTGTATAAATATTGATTAACTGGTTATTTATAACACAAATTATTTAATTAAAAAAGTAGCTCAAGATGCATTCGGCATCAGAGTTCAAGAGAACAACTGTTCTCAGTATATTTATAATGCTCATGGCACCGCTTTGTCTATGCCAGATCGAGGAAATCCCCTTTCACTCGTTACTGTATGACCCTTTCACTGACAACGCACAAAATTATGAAGCGAAAGCATGCGATTGTTATGTCGCTAAGAATGCAGCAGAGACGAAGATCTACATGACTGAATTTTGCAGAATCGGTACAGATGTTGGAATAATGCGAAGCGAAAAGGATTCAATAGAGGAAGATGCTAACTTCAAATATCAAAAATCAATGTCAGTCCCAAAAAATCACAAAGTTGTTATTACTACAGATAGTCTTCTTGCCGAATTAACAGGTGCCTGGGATCTTAAGGTGCGAGATCTTACGACGGACACTGAACTCTATCAGGTGAAAATAAAGAAACCTGCCGATCTTTCGTCATATGAGTTCACATCGACTGACAAGTACTTTGTCATCTTTTATCAAACCAACTCAGAGAATACAATTTCTGAACACATACTGCCAATTTACAAGACAAACGGAACCAAACTGTGGTCTAAAGGAATGCGATACATCAAACCGTTCGATCGAACCAATGGACCCGGCAAGGTAGATATGGTAGATGCTAAAATGGTAATAGACTATCCAGGAAACAGATTCTTCATGGCATGGGAATGGTCTGTGAACGGCGGAGTCTCGATCAAAAGGAGACTCATAGGCCCGAAGCTCTCTGATAATGGTACTGAAGAATCCGTAGAATCTCTCAGCACTGTTAACTTTATCCGCTTAGAAGGGCTTGGAATCGTGAACGGCAACGAATTTGTGATCTATACCACTATAGAATCTAATAAGAAAGTAATAAAAATGTGGCGAAAAAACCTCAACTCTAACCCTTGGTTAGTTGCGAGCAGCTTTATTAATACCATTCCGAGCCGCCCTTTCTATAAAGGTGCCTATGTTGTGACTACACTTGGAGGTGGTAAAATTGTGCTGGTATTCAGTCAAAAAACGGAAGGCAGGGTTGCAAGAGTCATGTACAAATTGTTCAATGACGATGGATCGAGTGCGACTACAAGTGGGAACCCAATAGTGATATCTCAGGATGACATCGAAGTTCGCGGTGTAGTCCTTGCAGATTGGACCCTCTTTATGTCGATGGGACCTGTGTCAGGAGTTTGGTATCTCGGAGAACTCAATTTCGCACATGGATAAGCAGTGCTCATACACTTGATGGAGTTGATAGCTCTCCCTTATTAACAACTAATAATGAGTTAAGTTTCATAATGAATTATTATCAGAAAAAATTATTTATTAATATGCTATCGAGAACTCTTTCATCTAATATGCTAAAAAATTAAAAATTCATTGGAACATTGCCATTTAAGTAAATTAGTACTCTATTCATTTAGAAGAAGAAATGACTGAGAGCCAATTTTGAGTCAAATTCCTTCAGAACGAGCAAACCTTGTATGCCTGTTAGGTGCTTTACAAACAAAAACAGCGTACTACTCTAACTTACTGCACACTATATATATCACAGGTGATGCTGATCTCATTTTATTCAGTGCAATCAATTATTCTGGTGCATTTTATATCTCAATTTGAAATTTTTAGTTGGATTTATTTTAGACTGTGATTTTTTCTAAAAGTCAGTAATCCCATTATAAGTTGGAGATTTCTTCAACAACCCAGAGGTGTCTCAGCCTCTCTTTCTCAGCCTGGGATCAACTGGTACGTCCAGAGCGATTTTTAACTTGATTCGAGAGGCATTTATAGAAATGATATTGCTACGAAATTAAATGTCGCTTCCTCACTCCTCTTTGTCATTTTTGTGCTGGTTTTGCTTCTCGCTTATCAAAGCCTCTTGAAGCTCTCAAAAGCCTCGAGAATTTACATATTCGAGAATGCTCATTTCCTGTGTGGTAAATCCTCTAATATACTGATCTCTCTTCTGGCGTGATTGGCTTTTTATCTCTATAGTTAAGATACATTGGCCTTCAACCATGCTCTCCCTTTGAAGCACTACATGCTCCCAACACGAGCAACTCACTAGTTATTGTAAAGCAAAAAATTTTTAACTGATTGGTAATCATTGTGAAGTGTTCTATTAGAGGTTAATTAGCTGGTTAATTCCTATTCCAAATTAATTAATTAAAAAAATAGCTCAAGCTCTATGCCCTCGACCTCAGACTTTAAGAGAGCAGCTGCTTTCAGTATACTTATACTTCTCATTGCATCGCCCTGTCTATGCCAGCTCCAACAAGTCCCTTTCGACGCAATACTATTTGACCCTTTTGTTGGCAGCACGCAAGGTTATCCTGAGAGCGCATGTGATTGTTATGTTGGAAAGAATGCGGCAACCTGGAAAATCTACACAACCGAGCTTTGCAAAGTCAGCAACATTGTTGGAATAATGCGAAGCGAAATAGATGCTATAACGGGAGATCCGACCTTCAAAAATATAACATCACTACCTGCCCCTGGTCAGTACCAATATTTAATCACTACAGATAATCTGGGAGCCGGTCTAACTTCTAACTGGGATCTTATAGTTGGAGACCTTGCGGCGGGCACTGTACGCTTTCAGAAGAAAATAACGAAACCTAGCGGTCTCTCGGCATATAAGTTAACCTCGACTGACAAGTACTTTGTCATCTTTTATCAAACCAATACAGAGAATATGGTTTCTGAATACATTATGCCAATTTACAAGACAAACGGAACCAAACTGTGGACTGAAGCAATGCAATACATCCCCTCGTACAATCGAACTAGTGGAGATATGGTAGATGCTAAAATGGTAATAGATTATCCAAAATCAGGACCAGGATCAGGAGACAGATTCTTTGTCGTATGGGAATGGGCTCGTTCCGGCGCGGTTTCAATCAAAAGGAAAATCATAGGTCCGAGCCTTTCAGATACAGGTACTGAAGGAGACATAGAATCTCTCAGCGCTGTTAATGTCCCCCGCCTAGAAGGGCTTGGAATCGTAAACGGCAACGAATTTGTGATTTATACCACTCATGGCGATTACAGAATACTAAACATGTGGAGAAAAAACTTGGGTCGTAAGGAGCTAGTTTCGAGTCTTGACAGTTATATTGGTAAAGAACATAGTCTTCCTTATTACAAAGGTGTCTACGTAGTCGGTACACTTGGAGGAGGGAAAATTGTGCTGGCATACAGCCAGGTATCGTCTAGTGCTACAAATGTCATGTACAAGGTGTTCAATGACAATGGATCGAGTGCGAGTACGAGCGGGAACCCAGTAGTGATATCTCTGTCTGACATCGAAGTTAACGGTGTGGTCCATGAAGATTGGACGCTCTTTATGGCTATGGGACCTGTGTCTGGAGTTTGGTATCTCGGCGAAATCAATTTCGCACATAGTTGAGCGCTGCCCATGCACCTGAAGGCGTTTATCGCTCTTCTGATGAAAATTAAAAATGAGTTAAATTCATAATGGGTTATTATCGAGAATTATTGACTAACATACCATTAATAAGTAATTCATCTCATCTGCTAAAAAAATCAAAAATTTATTGAAACATCCTCATTTACTTAGGCTAGTACTCTTTTCAATTAGATTATCTAGCACGAATCTTGAATCAATTTTAGTCAGAAGAGATATCATATTATACCTGTTTTGGTATCTTATAAACAGAACTGAACATATTACTTTAACTTGCTGTACACAGTATATCATCAGTGATGATGCTCGTTTCATTTTGTTTAGCTCACTAAATTATTCTGGGTCTGTTTCAAATTTTTTCAAGAGTGGGTTTTATTTTTCAATTCTAAACTTTTTTAGTTGGATTTATTTTAGACTGCGATTTTTTTCATACAATATGGAAGGCAGTAATTCTACTATAAACCGTCAATGAGCCAGAGATTTCAAGGCCTCTCTTCTTCAGACTGGGATCACCTACACATCGAGAACGGTTTTGAACATTATTCGAGATGCATCTATAGGAATGATATTGCAACTAAATTAAATGCTGCTTCTTTTTCGTCATTTTTGTACTGGTTTTGTGAGATTCTCTTGAATCTCTCGAAGACCTCGAAGATTACAGCCTCCAGGCTGTTCATTTCTCGTGTGGTCGGTATCCTGATATATTGATCTCTCTTCTTGAATGATTAATTTATATCTCTCTAGATTAGTTACATCGGCCTCCAATTATGTTCTCCCAATGAAGTACTACATGACTCTCAGCATGTTCGAACAATCAATAGTTAAAGTAAATTGTAAGCGAGAGTTGTTATAACTTATTAGTTATCATTGTGAGAGTTGTATTAGAGATTAATTGATTCATTTTTAATTCAAATTAATTAATTAAAAAGTAGCTCAAGTTTTATGCTTTCGACTTCAGAGTGTAAGAGAGCAACCGCTTTCACCATACTCATCCTTCTCATTGCAGCTCCCTGTCTATGCCAGCTCCAGCAGGTCCCCTTCGATTCGCTTCTCTTTGACCCTTTTAATGGCCACACGCAAAATTATCAAGCGAATGTATGTGATTCTTACGTTGCAAAGAATATGGCAACCTGGAAAATTTACACGACTCAGTTATGCAGAACTAACACCAATATTGGAATTATGAAAAGCGAAATTGATCCAATAACGGACGATGTTACTTGGAAATTTAAAATGTCACTACCTGCCCCTGGTCAGTACCAAGCCTTAATTACTACAGATAATCTGATAGCCGGTCTAACTTCTGACTGGGAACTTGCAGTTCTAGACCTTACGACGGACATTCAGCGCTTTACAGTTTCAATAACGAAACCTGCAGATCTTTCGTCATATAAGTTAACCTCGACTGACAAGTACTTTATCATCTTTTATCAAACCGTCACAGGAGATTTCGTTTCTGAATACATACTGCCAATTAGCAAGACAAATGGAGCCAAACTGTGGACTCAAGGAATGCGATATATTTCACCGTATTATCGAAATAGTGGTTCTGGCATAGGAGATACTAAAATGGTAATGGACTATACAGGTAACAAATTATTTGTGGCATGGGAATGGTCAGTAAACGGTGCGGTCTCAATCAAAAGAAAAATCATAGGCTCAGCCCTCACAAATGTTGGTACTGAAGAATTCGTAGTAGAATCTCTCAGCAATAATTACGTTTACCGCTTAGAAGGGCTCGGAATTGTGAATGGCAACGAATTTGTGGTGTATACCGTTGTAAATTCTGGTAACAGAATATTAACCATGTGGCGGAAAAACTTAAACTATGCTCCCCCGTTAATAACGACCAGTTATATTGGTACCAATCCTAGCCTTCCTTACTACAAAGGTGCCTACGTTGTGGATACACTTGGAGGACAGAAAATTGTGCTGGTATACAGTCAAGTGACAGCCAATGGTGCAAATGTCATGTACAAGGTGTTCAATGACAATGGATCGAGTGCGAGTACGAGCGGGAACCCAGTAGTGATATCTCAGTCTGATATCAAAGTTAACGGTGTGGTCTATCAAGATTCGACCCTCTACATGACTTTGGGACCTGTGTCTGGAGTTTGGTATCTTGGGTACATCAATTTCATACATGCATAAGGACTGCTCATGCATTCGATGAGGATTATATCTCTCCATTATTAACGAGCAATATTGCGTTAAGTTCAATAATGAATAATGAATTATTATTAGAGATAATTTAATAAGATGCCATCGATAAGTAATTCATCTCTTAATCTAAAAAATTTACAATTAACTGAAACATCGCCCTTCACCTGCTCTTCTCAAATATGAGAAGAAGAATTTTGAATTGAACTTTCATCAGAATGAAATATTGTCGTCTGCTTGTTTTGGAATCTCACAAAAAGAAGCAGCTCATCACTAGAATTTGTTTCACAGTGTGTATCCTAGTGGATGCTGCTGATTTCATTTGGTCCAGTTTTAGTACTAAATTATTCTGGTTCTGATTCAAATCCTTTCAAAAGAGGTATTTAATATATCAACTCTAAACTACATTGTTAGATTTATTTCAGACTGGGATTTTTTTATGGAGGTTGAAAAATCCACTATAAGCTGGAGTTTCCGTCAACGAGCCAGAGGATTCAAAGAATCTCCCCCTAGTACGGGAATCAACTGTCACGATAAAATCGATTTTGAGCATGCCTCCAGATGCATCTACAGAGATGATATTACAACGAAATTAAATGTCGCTTACTCGCTCCTCTTCGTCATTTTTGGACTCGCTCTATTTCTCGCTTGCCGAAACCTCTTTAAGCTCTCGAAAGCTTCTAAGACCCACCCCAGAATGCTAATTTACCGTGTGGTAAATACCCTAATAGTGGTCTCTCTTCTCGCTCGATTAGCTTTTTACCTTGACAGCCTATTTACATTGGCCTCTGATCATATCCTTCCATTGAAGCTCTATATGATGCTCAACGCTTTAGCAACCCTTTCAAACAACTCATCAATGGTTATCGGAGCATACAGCTGGATACTCGGTTTGCTGACCATGAATTTCAACAATAGATTCAAACCGATCGCAAGACTCATAAACTACTTGCTCGTCACCTACAACTGCATTACCTTCCTCGTCTTGACTGGGTTGTTTTTTGAATTTGATATTCGAGACGAAGATTATGAGCGAGAATACAGAACAAACCTCCCCTCTCTACTTCTTGCAATCCCCACGGCATTAGATGGATTCTACTTCGCTTTATCATGCATCATGATGTGGAAATATTTACAAAACACGCATACTGGTAGCAAGGCGATAATTATTGACCGGCTGGCAATCATTGTGGGAGTTGTATCATTCCTGCGAGTAGGACAAAATACACTAGAAGCTACTGTGGAAACTGCTAGTGAGCTACGTGAGAATTCGATCCTCAATGATGATTGGATTTGGCCTGTGTTCTGCTTGGTCTATATGGTGATAACGGAGTTCTTCCCTATGATTCTGTTAATTTTGAAGTTTAGTCTCAATTCAAAGTCAACTCATGCTTCACAAGCAGATGTTATCGAAGGAGTTAGCACAAGGGTCCTGAACGAAGATGATCTTGAAAGAGAAATTCTGGAATACGAAAGAGGGAGATCTTACGTGAAATCGATCCACTCTGAATGCAGTACCCGCATCGAAGGAGTGGGAACAACGGTAGAGGAGAAATGATGTGAGAATAATTTCATAATTTTAATGAATTTGTTGCTAAGAATATGAAAGTTTGGTTTTTAAAAAATAAGTTAACATTTTGACCATTTTACAAATATGTCTTTAGTGGAATAGGAAGGTGTTATTTTTCTGGTTCAGAGCTAGTTGAGCAGATAAATAGCCTTTTTGCGTTTTTCTATTAGAATGGTGAAACATATATAAATTTATTAAATGTCTTCGTTCCAATTTTTCGACTTCAGAGGTTGCTGAATAATGAACCAGCTGGAAGAAGACCAGATTGAGAGGAAAAAAAAAATGAGATTCTCTCTCTTTAATTTCTAAAAACAGCAAATAATTCTTTGCAATTATCCTAACTAACTAAGTATGTTTTCGCTTGTTGCTGCATTTGCCTTTGGGCACAACTCAAGTTGTCCTCGGATTACATAATTTTGCTCCTTTTTGTAAATGGCTGAAATATCTGTAAATCCACTATTACTTGCTGTTGCAAATTTCCAGAATGTTAAAGAGTAAGAAAAATAAACTCAGATTTCCAGAAAAATTTAATCCATGACAAAATCCAGCTCTCGGCTGTTGAGTCCATACCTCGTCAAATTAGGTGTCGCGGTTGGCGGAATCTATGGGTCATTCGTTTATTTCGGTATCCTCCAAGAGAAGCTGTACCGCACGGACTACACAAAAACTGGCGACAAGTTCAAATACTCTTGGATTGTAATCTTTTTCCAGGCTTTGTTTTCTTGGTTAACAGCCAAAGCCATCAACGTCTTCTACTATCAATTGAAAAAAAACCGCCGTACCTTGGAAATTGCAGGTTCAGATTGCAGCCTACTACTCCGTCTCGATGTTTGGATCAAACCAAGCCTTGAAATACGTTCCATATGTAGTTCAAGCACTGATGAAATCTTCAAAAGTCCTTTCCGTAATGCTGGTCTCAGCTTTCGCTGGCACAGAGACTTTCAGCAAGATTCAGTATCTCAGTGCGATGCTTATCACCGCAGGAATCATCATATTTAACTTGCTGGAAAACACCAAGAAACTCAGTAGCGACACGAAACCGATAACGGTTATAGGCATCCTTTTGTTGGTTTTATCACTCTTCTCTGATGGCATGACCAGCTCGAAACAAAGCGAGGCAAGAAACAAATACAAGCCAGGAATTTTCGAGATGATGGAAAGCAGCAATGTATATGCAATTTTTATTGCCGTTCTCTATGGCATTGCATCTATGGAGCTCTTGCCAACAATAGAGTATTTATTAGCGAACCCAGAGTGCCTAACGGATTTGATCGTGCTCACTATTATGGGAACGATTGGTCAGTGCTTCGTCTATTTTACAATTGTGAACTTTAACTCATTCTATCTCAGTGTGATAACAACCACCCGAAAGTTCTTCACTGTGATCTCATCTATCCTGATCTATAACCACCATATTTCGGGCTACCAGTGGTTGTCAATCATCCTTGTTTTTGTTGGTGTTGGAATGGAGCTTTTAGAAGGAAAAGATGGAAAACACAAAGGTCATCATAAAGTCAAGCATGAATCGCATGTTCATGATGGAAAAAAAGATAAGCAAAACAAAACGAACGCTCATGAGAAAGAAAAGGAGGAGAAGTCCGTTAATGGCAGTGGCCAACCCAATAACAAAGGGAAAAACAAGAAAAAGACACAGTAATAAGAATAATAACAAATTCTTCATTATTACAATTATTTGGTTGAGTGTTGTATCTACATACAGTTAAGCCCTTAGAAACCTTAGCTAGACTAGCAAGATCGACTTTTATATTCATTGAAATTCGCTCAGTAGTCCCTCCTCAACGATCAACAACGAAGCAACATCAAACTCCTATCTGCTAATAGTTACGATGTACTGCTAACTAAAATCGAGAGCCAGCGGCTTCTAAGGAGACATTTTCTAACTTAAAACGTTTTCAAATTTGCAGCTCGATTTAAGAATAAATCGAAATCGTCTTGTTTCCTGTTCTCTAAGAAGAGACAGGAAAAGTCCAGTCTAGATATCTCATTTCTAAATCTCTCGTCCTTTTCCCAGTTTTTTGTTCTGAATAACTTTCTCTTTATTCTTAGTTGACTGTTCATATCTGTCAGCAACCATAAAAATAAATTAGTCTAAATCTCTTCAGCATCTTCATATATCTATATATTGTAGTTTGACTTCTTACTTGCTCGCAGCGCCAGCGCTTTTTGACTAATTCAAAACCAATTTTCAGAATTCAAACTGCTGAATTTATGTGAAACTGCATGGAATAGACAATTTTTTCATTCAAGATTTATTCATTCATTCCTTCAACCACACACGGATCTTAATTTCATCATTACAGTATTTGCTTTATGCACGCTTAGGAGCAGCGGTTTTCATCGTTGCGTTGTAGGTTCTTGCAAGGTTGACTTCACACGTAGTGATTTGATCTCGTAAGAATTGTAGATCCTCCTCCTATTTAAAATTCTTAAATACTTGTAAGCACATAAAGGTTCATACGAATATCTTCAGGTTAGATTGAGCGTTCTCCAGATTTTTGGATAAAAGAGTTTTTGCCTCATCGAAAGTATATTCGACCATGATGTTTGCTCCGAGCCAAAGATTCACTTTCTGTGTTCCTTTTGGAATCTTTGCCTTCGCCCAGACGGTATCAGTAAGCAAGAAGTCAACATGATTATCTTCATCTGATATTTGAATAATGAGATGGTTATTAGGTTAATCAAGGTCCTGAGTGATAGGAAATATACTTTTCTTCTTGTCCATGTGCTCAATAATCTCCAGGGCTTTTTGAATCTCTGGAATCTTGATCTTCATGTTTTCTTTTGAACGCGTTAATGTCGATTCCATCATTTTATATTTGCTTTAAAGGGAATTGAGGGCTGAAAACGATCCTGCTTTAACCATACCTAAAAGCCTCTTGTAATGATTGCATAACGACTTCGCCTGTGTGGGCTTTGACTATATCTTCAACATTTTCCTTTTTGATTTTGGATGTGAGTCAAACTTTCAGATATTCGCGTCGAACTTACC
>ENA-UOTX01000593-UOTX01000593.1-compost-metagenome-genome-assembly--contig:-NODE-593-length-36618-cov-10.503380_pt1 | contig 36618 bp, 28 predicted proteins | sample MGYA00238143_ERZ746982 | MGnify/ENA primary metagenome ERZ746982 (study PRJEB28758, sample SAMN06268862) | compost metagenome | isolation source: single cell | place: USA: California, Emeryville, Joint... | reverse complement strand
CATTTAAATTATCCTCACAAATCAAAATTTTTTGCCCTGTTCAGTGGATGTGATGAAAGAGATAGAGAGCGGAAAAAGTACTTACGAAAATGCAACGTTGAGCATTTTACAGGTAGAAATTAGGCTATGTGAGAAGGCTTAATTGTTTCAATGGCACAGAGTCTTGACAAGGATGGTGGAAGGGCAATTCAGAGTGACATTTGGATTCCTTGTTTCCAGAAGGCAGAATTTAACAGGGAGCTGCCTGAGGCTACAGTTTGTTTTAAAGAAGATCATAAAATCGCGAGTGTAAAAACAGCTTACAAATAATTCCTGAAAGGATATCAATTTATTTTGTAGGGAACAACAAGCTTTTCAGTGAAAGTTGGAGCAGATCCGATCTATGAGGGAGCTTTGAAAGTCCAACCCAAAGCAGATTCGAAAGTTTTCAAAACTGATTTTGTATTTGGTAAGAAGCACTTATCTTCGGTATTTATTAACTTGTCATTTAGGGTTGATGCATGATAAGTTGGATATTCCGGTTTTTTCAGTCTATGTCAAAGAGAGCGATTTCATTGCGGACAAATAGAGCTTTGAATAGAATCACGTTCGAGGATGAGTAATTGATAACACGCACATATATCAGTAAATTTTTGATTGTCATAACTACTTATTCATTTGAGATTTCGCACTTACACATGCAAACTTGTGTTTCATTCATAATTTTCTGGATGTTTTAAATAAGAGCAGGAGTCTCTCCCAGCATAACTGAGATTTGATTTAGGCTATGTCTGTTACAAAGAGATAATAGACGCAAAAGCCTATGGTCCAATCAGGTTTTTCCAGCATAAATCGCCCACAGTATCGTCCTCAGTTTCTTGTATCTATGATGGCTTCTACTCCTGATTATTCTTTGTAAAAATTTCAACCATTCGCAAACAATGCACCGATCTGGCTTAAAGTGTACGCAGAAGAATTAGGTCTCTACTTCATAAAAGTATATTCCCAGTTTTTTCCTCTTGAAAAAATTCAATTTGTTTTCGACTTTCTAACCGTTTAAGTCTTTTCTCACTAAAATTGATCTTCAAAATTGATTTGTTAGCGTTACTAAAGCACTCGTTTCGTTTACCAATGATTAGCTTTATTAGCAGTCTTCTAGTAGCGAGATCTATCAAAAACACTCTTGTTTGAAGACTGGTATGCCGAGATTCACCAAGAAATCACATCGCAAATTTGCCCGAAAAAATGCTTTCGAATTTCGCTAATATCGTTCTCCAAAATATTCAAAAAAATTTACACGAATAAAGCAAAATACACAAAATATTTTCTACTGAGTAACATCAGCAAATTCTTACAAGACCCCATAAACGTGAAATACATCTACTTAACTTAATTGATGAAGAAAGCTCAGTTCAGTGGACTTATCTTAGACTTTGGTAACACTAAGATCAAATTGAAGGACCAGATTGGAGCAGGAGGATTCTCATTCATATATACAACAAACGATCCTAAGCTCGTTGCCAAGGTTGTTAACACCAGCGAACCTAAAGGATATCGCTCCTACCAGAATGAGAAATTCGCCTTCCAGACACTAGGAAAACACGACAATATATTGGGTTGCTCGGGATTTAAAGATAATGTAAACATCAAAGGAGTGAATTACAGTTTCTTGCTTCTCGACTTCTGTTCAAAGGGCTCAGTGATTGATATGCTGATCGAAAAGAAGCATCTCGTTTTCAATGAGAAGCAAATACTGCAGATAATCTACGAAACTTTGCAAGGGTTACATCGTATGCATAGCTTCAAGCCTCCAATTGCTCATAGAGATCTCAAGGCCGAAAATATACTCTTAGCAAATGACGGAAAGTTCAAAATTTGCGATTTTGGTAGCATCAGCAGCAAGCATATCACCGAAATCAATAGCGAAAACCGTTTTTATATTGGCGAGGAGATAGATAATAACACTACACCTTTCTATCGCTCACCAGAGCAGTCGGATTTGTATTCAGGTTTCCCAATTAACGAAAAAGTTGACATTTGGGCTCTTGGAGTCATTCTCTATGTTTTATGTTTTAGCCAGCAGCCGTTCGAGTCGAAGCTTGCGACGATAAACTGCAAATACTTCTTGCCAAGTGATCATAAGTACTCGGAAGGCTTGATGAATCTATTTCCGATGATCTTCACACCAGACCCAAGGAACCGACCAAGCACCTCCGAGCTTTTGGCGTATTTGCAGGAGATAATGAACATGAAGCCGCATTTTTCAGGAAGTTTTACCCAAGGGGTACCAAAGCCGCAAGTACTCGCTCCCAATCAAAATTTTGGGAATAAAGGCAGTTTTAACGAAGGATTCGGCAACGCTCCGAAACAACACTTTAATTCTGGGCCTTTCGACAGGACTTCTGAGCCACAAACAGTCTTGAGGAGTGGGGATAGTCTTAGTGGTGGTAAGGAAGTCAAGCCAACATTCATCGACAAAGTAAGTAAATTCGTCAAACTTAAAACAACCAAGACGGAAGGATGGATCGTGTCTACACTTGAAGAGGACGAGGATGGTCCGAATCAAAAGTATGCTCGGTATCTAATCATAAAGAGCTGGCATAAACCCAACAAAATCCAAAAATTCTACACGCTTCTATTTAAAAAAATCCAAAAAAGTCCTGATAACACCATAATTGCTCTGAAAACGCTTATCCTGCTTCATAATTATTTCAAGAAAGGCTCGCCACAGGTCCTTTCGATTATTCCTAACAGCGACGCTGGTCCATTGGAAGCTTTACGTCTGCTCTATGACACATGGTCGAAGATCGCTCAATCAGGGACCACTAACCCTAAGGATAAGAAAAGAAACGATTTCTCGACGTTTTTGATAATTGATTACTCAGAGCTCCTGCTTAAAAAGGTCAAACTCAACGCAAAATACTCAAGCACTTTCGAAGGCAATTACTCTCTGAACCCCTTCTTGACAAATCAAAGAGAGAACAACTCTCCACTCACTATCCCAGTGATCGAAGAATTATTAGATTTCTTGGATACGATAAACTTTTTCTGCAAGAGCTTACTAACTAGTACTTGGCTCTGGAGAATTCAATGCAGTCTGGTGCTTTCTGTGGTCGATGAAGCTTATTGTCTGTTCTGCTTGCTTGTCCACCTGATTTCTACGTACAAACAGGCGACTAATTATGTCACTGTGCAAGTAGATCACGCTATTATAGAGAAAAACATTAGCAGAGTCGAACTGCGCTTGGAAGTCAATTTGAACAATTTAAAAGAGTTCATTGCAAATTGCAAAAAAGTCAAAGAGTTCAACGAGCTAAGAGATTTACTTCCGAGCTTTTCTCCTGAAATTATGGACTATCTGAAGTCTATTCCGATATTGCAACCACCCAAAGAGGCGAGAGAGTTTAACTTGCATCAATTTTTAAATTACCATGTAAACATACTTGGGATTAAGCTGCCATACAGTTACGGAGTTGCGATTTCGGACATTAACATTCAGAAAATGATCGGTAAGTGCAGAAAATTTTGCTATTTAGATTAAATATGTGATAATTTGCATTAGAAATGGAAGAAAACTTGAACCCGAATGCGAACGCTAATACTATGAATCAAATGCAATTCCAGCAGAAACAGGTGCAGGCCCAGCAACAACAGCAATACCAACATACGAAACCTCAATTCCAACAGCAGTATCAGCAGCAACAATGGCAACAAACTCAGCAGCAGCAGCCACAGATCAAACCTCAACAACAAATGCAGTTCCAACATCGCCAACACGAGAATTTAGAATTCCAAGAACTCAACAAACGAATGGAGGCTGAAAAGCATCGAGCCTCGCAGCAGAAACAGGTTCAAACTAATAAACCAAAAAGCCAATTGGCGACTGATAATGCATTCGACAATATCTTTGCAAATACTGACAATGCAGCTACAGACATGAATTTTGGAAAGGCTGTCGGCCAGCAAGATTTGTTTGAAGGTTTTAATTTTACTAACAATGCTCTCCCTAAAAATGATGGTGCTGCAAGTAGTAATTTGACGAATGTTTTGACGTTTATTGATTCATTTTTATTTGTTTTTACAGGAAACGAGCCTCAAGTAACGATCAGCGACTTGAAGATGAAACAGATCTTGAGTCAAGATTTACACTCAAGTCATGTTTATCAAGAGTTTTCACACCAAACCATTAATTCAGCTGTTTTTAATATTCCATACGCTGAAAAAACCTCTCCAGAGACTCATGTCCAACCTAACGACATTTTCTCTCCAAGGAATCAGGACCTGGCCATCGAGGTTTCCAAAAAGTTTCAAGATGACAACCAAAACCAACCGAATAAAAATCTCTTCAATGCTTTTACTAGTGAAGGATTCAACGAAATCGGTAAAGAAGGAGAAAAGAAAGAAATAAAATCGGCTTCTCCAACGCTAGCTAAAACTCATGAAGAAACCAAGGTTGCTGAGACTAAGAGCGCAGGGCAAGAAGATTTACTTGGGGATGACTTTATTCCAGATCCGATGGCTGATTATTTCGGAGTCGCAAAAGGCGAATCTGACAATCAGACCAAACAGAAAATTCACGACGATGAAACTTTTGATTTTGATGATTTAGAGGTGCCAGGAGAAGAAGTGTTTGGATATGCAATCCCTGATACAAAGAATGGGCAGAAAAACCCTTTCGAAGGATTCCAATTTACACCGAACAACCTTCCTACAGAGCTGAAACAGAGTCAGAGTGATCCTGAACCTGAACAAAAACCAAAGGAGCAGGACTGGTTTGCTTCGTTCAAATTCTCAGAGACGAATCAAAGCCAACAACAGCCTCAACAGCAAGCAGTGATGGTGCAAAAAGATTTTAATTTTTTTGCAACAGATCCAAAAGAAGAGCAGAAAAAGGAAGAAAAGGCCCAGGAACCAGGCTTTGGCAATCTGAAAGGCCCTGAAAAGGTTGAACCCTTAGAAGGCAAAAGCAAAAGTATGAACGCGGATTCGTTGAAACAATTTATTATTTCGGAAGTGAATAAGAGTATGAAAAAAAAAGTCTCTTAATATCTGAGTAATCTTCTCATAGATGTGAACGATTGGATCATCGACTTTAAGAGTCTTGAGTTTGGAAAGAAAATCGGTGCTGGCGGCTCTTCCGAGGTCTATCAAGGATCATGGAGAGGAGCCGATGTTGGTAACTAGAAATATTTTCTTTATTATTGCTAACAATATTCATTTGCTATCCACATTAGCCATTAAAAAGATCAAGTCTGCGAGTTTAGATGATACTCACTTGAAAGAATTCGAAAGGGAGATTTCAGCGCTGGTTAAACTGAGACCTCACGCGAACCTTGTGTCGTTGACTGGTGTGAGTTTCTACAACGATGCTCTATACATCATCACAGAATTCTGCCATGGTGGAACGCTCTTTGACTGGCTTCATAAAAAAAGAGAGTTTCAGATGTCTTGGTCTCAGAAACTGAAAATAGCCAAAGATATCGCGTGTGGAATGCTATATCTGCATAGCTGTGAGCCTCCTATTATGCATCGAGATCTGAAATCACTTAAGTAAGCGTTCACTTTCGGGTTGAGAATTAATTGACCTTTTATTTGTAGCTTGCTTCTTGATGCTCCATTGGAGAGATGGAGTGATAGACTCACAGTAAAAATCGCAGATTTTGGTCTCGCTAGAATACAAGACGTAAGCCAAGATAAGATGACGGGTCTAATGGGAACTTATGTAACAATAATATTGTTGTAACCGTTGTTCGACATTTTCTTTTTTTAAACAAAGCATTGGATGGCACCTGAGATTTTTGAAGATAAAGATTACACTCTCAAAGCCGATGTCTTCTCTTACGGCGTAAAATTCTGCTTATGTGCATTTGTTTATCAGGAGCAATAATAGGTCGTGCTGTGGGAGATATGCTCTCGACAAACTCCATACCAAAATCTGAAATCGCCTGCTGCTATAATGAAATATGTCACTGTAGAGAAAGGACGTCCAGATCTCAACTTAGTCCCGAGCACATGCCCACCAGAGGTAAATTCCACTGGTTTGATATTTTGAAGTTAATTCTCTTCTCAAGGTGGTTGATTTGATGACGAGATGCTGGAACCATGATCCTGCTAAACGTCCTAGTTTCAAGGAGATCGTAGATTTACTCAAAACCTTGAAGCTATAACTCCAATTTATTTGAAATGTGTATTTCTTCAAGATGAAACTCGGAAAAAATTGTACCAGAGAAAAAAGTAATTTGATGAATGGTGCAGAATTTATTTGTAAGTTTGACCTTTTAAATTCTTAGAAAATATGCTCAGAGTCCCTTTATCATTGACAATATGTAATTCATGTCCTGCTTAGAGAGCAAGAGGATTTATTCTGATTCAAATCTTTTTTTTGTTTTTTGAATGAATGAATTTTTAGCATGTAAAACTATGAATTCCGAGTATAGACTAACCTTGAAATCAGCCATGAAGGCGAATTGAAAACTTAACAAAAAAACCTTTATTTTATGGATATATTCTCAGATAATTGAAATAGTAATTAAAAGTATTATCAAATCATGCAAGAAACAATGATTCGTCGGAATGCTGCACGTCTCTGCTAAAAAAACTCAACCTCGAAGGCTCAATTTTCGGCTATGGTCTGCTCTTTTCTTTAGTTCCTGAAAAAAATTTTAAAAAATTGATAAATAATTTCATCTCAGAATGGTACATCTCTCCATTTTGCAAAAGACTTCTGGTCGAAGCTATCGAGTTTCTCTTGCTCAATTATTGCAGCCTTTCATCGCATAAGTCGATCATTAAATAATAGATATGCATATACCGTTGACTGGCCTTTATTATGATATGTTTGAAACATACCATTAAAAACAAATGGATATCTCGCATTTGGTATAAATTTGCCCAAATCCTCAGCGGACGTCCTGTAATGATGATATTTATTAATACAGTCAACGACAAAGAATCTTATTACTTGAAATTGCTGAGTAATTTATAATCTTGGGTCGCATTATGTTTTTGTCCAACGGTGTAGTTAAGCTGCAGCATCTTGTCCTTGCTTGAAATGACTATTTTATGGATAGCCGGGGTTTGCAGTTCATTGAAGGGGGTAGTACTGGAACTTGGTGTCATCTGAAGAAAGGAAGTGGGAGAATAAGTCAGGAATGGGCTAAAAAAATTTTATCATACCCTAGTTGATAAGGTATCAGTGATCGAATTTGAAGTCATGATCGACGGATGTCTCTTGACGAGATGGTCAGGGAATGCAAATGATGTGTTTGTTTTATTTAGGCTTGTGGAGTTAGGTTTAAGCGAGAAATTCAGCGAAAATTGTGAGGATTTGCTGGACTTGGGCTTACTCATCTCCGGCCTCATTTCTTCAAGTTTTTTCGAGAAATTTAAAAGGCTATTCAGTTTAGCATTCATTTGATTTTTCTGGCTATTCGTAGCGATTTTGAGCTCTGTTTCGTTTTCCTTCTGTTTGGTTGATGATGAGAATTTCATGCCGCTGACTTTGGGCTGATGTTCGAAGTCTATTGATGGTTGTCGTTGTCGAGTGGGTTGGATGGGGTTCTGTTGAACAAGATAGATCGCTCTGTGATTGAATAAGCTGCTTTCTCCCAAGGAGGACTCTTCGCGGATAATCGAGTCCATTTTATTTAACGTTCGTTAATTTCAAGTGGAATAATCTTTAAGAATATTTAATTGGCGTGAATTTTCATCCCATTTAGATATAACAGATCTTAGCTTTTGAAGAGACACAAAATGTATAGTTCCAAAACAAAAATCTTGTAAGTTGAACTGACTTCTGAAACCTCAAAATTTACACCGCTTTCATGTGTTGAAATAGCAATCTTTCTGTGCTTAATAGGGTCAATCGATCTGCTTTCATTTTCGATGTACCTTTTTTTCACATTTTCAGAAACCTCCTCGAAAAACGTCCAGTATTAAGTCCTATATGAGTAATCATGATCCATATCAAAGGTGTTGGCCCAAAGTCAAATTTCAAGGAAAAATTCATGAAACATTTCTATCTAAAATTTCTGTTCCCATAAACATGTGCTATATATAAATTTGAGAAATGTATTCAATATCAATATATTCATGACTAATCACTGAAAAAGTCCGCATCAGCTTCGAAAACCTCCTCACTAGCAACCCTTAACAACCTCTCCTTAGCATCTAAAGCATCCTCAGGACCAAAGTTCTCATTTTCTTCAAGGTCAGAATTAAATTCTATCATTTCAGGATTGCCAGGTGATTGCTCATCTGATTGACTGTCGAAGTCAGACATGTCTACAATTTCCTCTTCTACAGTCTCCACTCCAAGATTTTCAAGGAATTGAGTTACCGTCATTCTAGTTCTCTCAACTAAGCTCTCATCTCTTTCTTTAGCAGTTCTCTTGACACTTTTTTGATAGAATCTAGAGTTTCTTGAAACATTCAAATCTTCTTCATGTCTCGATCCTCTGTCACTTGATCTCGAAGCTAACCATTCATTAAAATTAAGATAACTGCTGTAAACCTCTTTTATCCTATAGACAGCACCGGATGATGATAAATAGCCTTGAGATAATAGAGCACTCAGCAAATATTTTGGCTTCTTCCAAGTTTCTCTGATAAGTTTCAAAGCATTAATCTCAGGAAAGAGTTGCTGTGGGACAAATCCAGTATATGATTTAATGATATCGTACATCTCCTGTTCTGAGAGCAACTCAATCGACACCTGTTTTTTCGGTTTCTCTCTAACCTTCTCCGATTTCAATATCTGTTGTTCATCTACCGTAGCGACGGTGATAACGTGAATTTTCCACTGCAACAACTGCTGTAGAATGGCTCCTCCCTCCCTCTCATCAAAATCATCAAGGATCACCAGCATCTTCTTCGAGGCGAATATTTTATCTAGCTTCCTCAGTTCGAGAGGACTAGGACTGAATGTCTTTCTGATCTTAGTAACCAAAGACTCTGAACTTTGACGAGAGCAAGTGAAGTAAAACACACCATCTGGATACTGATTTCGCAGCATAAGATAATACCCAGCTTCAAGAACCAGTCGCGTCTTCCCGCAGCCATCACCACCGATCACTTTTACATAGTTTCCAGTCGATTCGCGCAACGCTTCAAAAATTTCTTTCATTTCTCTCCTTCGCCCGGTAAAAGGAAGAAATATTTTCGAGATATTAGTGGGACAACGCGGGACGCTGATGTCTTCTATCGAAAACTGTGAAGCTAATTCAGCGAACATGATTTTGTTTTTCGTTGTTGTAATTTTTGGGGTTTCTAACCGGACATACTCCGTTGCCTCAAAGTGGAAGGATTTCCATAGAAATTCCTTTGTTTCAGCCTTTGCTTCATCAAAAGCTTTGTCCACGAAGTGTCCTGATACCAGTTGTTCGACAAAACTCGAGGCAAATTTCTCTCTGTACGTTTCCTCGAGCAGTTTTCGGTGATATTCATCTTCAATTCTGTTTTCTGGTTTTCCTCTGGATTGCAAATACTGCTGAGAGACCGTGAAATCGAACCAAACCAAATACGGAATCATCAATCGGTTCAAAATGATGCCACGCAGACTCTCATCTGGAGCATGCTTCAGCATAACAATCATAAGGCGGTTTGCTTCAGGATCTAACGAGGAATGAGTGACCATTGACAGTTGAGAAATATTTTGCGATTTTAAGAACAAAGGAGTTGTGCTGAGCAATTCTCCGAGCTCTTCATAGCTGATAATTTCATGTCCACCCGAATGATCACTTCTTTCAAAAGCAAGCCCTTTCTGAGGCACAATTTCTGCGTCAATGTACAGTATCCTGCACCCAAAGTTCATAGTTTTTAGAGCTGAATCCTTTGTCAAAACCTCAAATTTAAACCGAGCATTGCGTTTCAAGTCTCTAACGCTGCTCAACAGATCGCTCTTAAAGAAAGTGGGTATCTCAGTTGAGTTGATCGAATTTTCAATTGGCGCAGCTTTGAGAAACGCTACCACGTTTGTAAAGTTCTCAAGGAAATTTTGATTTATTTCTTTCACTAGACCTTTGATTTTGGATTCGTAGTCTTTGTCTCCAAACTATACAAGTCATATAGAAGCTTTAGGAGCAGTAAGCCATTAATAATTTACGTCTTTGAGGAAATTAATGACATCTTTTCGAAGGAGATTCTTTTTAATTTCATTTAACTGTTGATAAGCTTGCTGGGTTGAAAGATTCAAGTTTTTCAGGTTTACCCTCTCTTTGAGGCCCCTATTAAACGAATTGTCAATTAATCAATCAATCAACTCTGTCAGTCTATCATTACTTTTGGTAAAGCCGTGCAAGCAGCCAATACGTCTTCAGCTCAAGTCGTTTTAAATTAGACTGCTTTTCGAAGCTCTCAATCGCGGTTTTAAGTTTCTTCTCGAGAGACAGCAAGGGAATATTTTCCTTCTCTTTCACGCTCGTGTAGATCTTACACTGCAGTAATGATATCCTTCCGATTAATAGCTGGAACCTCTCCTCCTCTCCCAATAATTCCAGAGCCTGCCCAAGAAGTTTGAGGGCCCATGTGTATCTTCTTTCTTCCTCGGGAATAGGCAAATCCTCAGAAGCCCCGTATTTCTTTTTCTTCAATCGGTAAATGAAGTAAGCTTCCACAAAAAATAACTCAGCTTCCAGACCCTCGAGTTTCGGTGAACCTTTGATCGCTTTTCTCAGTTCTTGGAGCCCCTTTAGTACTCCCACCAATTTTTGTAAGTTCTTATTTGGCTGATGGTTATAAATTCCAAATAAACAAAGTAATAGTTTTGCTTTGAAGACCAGAAACTCTTGCTTTGATAAATTCAGGCCTGCTAAACTAATGAGGGCAGTTTCTATGATCTCTTCTGCAAAAGCTCCAAAAAATATTTTATAAAGCGTTGGGATGCCAAGCCAAAGAATTTGTATCATATTGAAGATTTCATTACGTTCAGGGCCTAAAAAAATTAAAATAATTAGCATATGGATCATCAAACAACCAGTGTTACCTTCCTTGAGCAAATGTTTTAAAGCTTCTTGGTCCTCTTCGCTGAAAATGCTGATCAAGTTAGATTTGTACAGTTCGAAAGCTCTGCGTAGCTCTGTCAGCTTCGGCACGGGATTCTGGAATGAGAACGGAAATCTCCTCCTCAAGAGATTCCACGTCGTTATCAAAATATCCGGCGTTTGCCAGTAGTCATATGTACTTATCAACGAGTATTCTGCGAGCCTTTCACTGTATATATTGCTGTATCTGACTTGCCGCAGTAGATTTACAGCAATCGCGCTCAAGAAATACAACTTATTTCTGAATAGTCTCAACCCTGGTGCAGTTAATAAATATTGCTTGAAGTAGCTTTGAATGGGTGGTGTTATTATATAGTTACGAGACTCGCCGCTCCCTTCAACAGCGCGCGAATCCACAACGAGGTGAGTCGGGATACCTAACTGGGAGGAGGTGTACATTTTCATTCGACTATCCAGCTGACTGTACACATCCGAAGCTAAGAGATACTGTCTCCATTTAATTGTAACGAGTCCAGCTCCTGCATGAGCTGTAAGGTCCTTCGTGTTTAATCCTGTGGGGTAGAGACTCATCAATCCAAACAAATGATACTCTTCAGCATTGATTTCTTTTAACCTCCTGCAATCAAAGATTTTTTAGGAAAACGGAATGCATTAACTTACTCAAAATTCGCCTTTAAGGCTGAGGGGGATATTTCTTGGCCAGGGTTTCTTTCAGAGTTGATACCAGAGGTTTTCAATTGAGTTATGATTTGGTGAAGTGGTACTCGGGTCTGTAGCTGCTGAGATATCCAAAACACAGTTTGAAGCCCAAAAGTTTGAGAATAGTCTTCAAGCTCCTTTTTGGGGTTTGAGGGAAGATATTCAGAGGGAACGATTTCGGTAAGGATATTTAGGGCTTTGTCTCCGCTCAGATTGGGTAACTCAATCGTGGCTTCATTGAGTTGCAAATCGATTTTTTTGGAGGCAGTAAGGAGAAATTTCAAATGTGCTGTATCTTGTATGATTGATGTGAGAATGCCTACGAAATTCTGTTCATGCTGCAGAATAAAATTATCACAATCTTCAAGAATCACGAGGGTTCTGTTAGTTTTCATCGGTTCCAGTAAATCATCTGAAAGGCCATCAGTCTTGCTAATCTCACCTGGATCTAATAATTTCAGGCTCAACTCAGAAACGAATTGGGAAGGGGTTTTGATTCCTTCCATATCAATTAAGCAGACACCCTCTCTAAAATACCCTCTGATGTTGAGATAACACGCTAACTCTCTAACAAAAGCGCTCTTTCCAGACCCCAGATTCCCGAGCAAAACTACCGCACGGACGTCTGAAGCAGAGAGTAGAGTGTAGAGTTGAAGTAACTCTGAATCTCGTCCAATTGTACGACTAACAGAGAAATTTCGGTTGAGAAAATTATCGTCAGCTGCTATCTCTGGAGTTCCTGCTTTTGCCTCCAATATGATAAACTGATCGACTTGGTCTGACTTCACTGAAAGATTTGCTAGTTCTTTGTGCTTCAGTTCCGGAGAACAGCAATATAAGTCAGCTTGGTCTAGTACCTCTCGAGTTTTATCAAAAGCTGACTCTACTGACATGCCATCGAATATATATTTATAAAACAACTGGAAAAACTCCTGGGAAGTTTGCTCTTGAAAATAACTCTCGGACTTGACGCATATGACATACGCTATTCCGATATCATGTAATGCTTGCGCGATTGCATTTGAGTAAGAAAAGTTTATTATCACTAAGTCGATATTCGCTTTCTGGTTTTTGAGTATTCCTATTAATTCGGAGATGGAAATTGAATCCAAAGCCCCTTTTCCATTTTCGAATGCCAGAGAGTAATCGTCTTTCTCCTTATCGTGGACCACATGACAGAGAATCTGTAAAATTTTCGGTCCTTTCTGCACAATATCTAACAAGCTGCTCCTTGTGGCTAGCGCAATCTGTGTAGTGATATTTTTATTCATGCTTTCGAAGCTTTTTGCAATTTTCCGACACTCACTTTCATAATCTAGCGCAAGCTCTGAGAGGAAATCACTTTGTGGGCTCTTCTTCAAGGGGTTTGCATAGACAATGCCAATATCCAACTGAGAGGTGCAAGAAATCTGCTGCTTGAAGTCAGGTTGGCTTTGCCATATAAGCTTTGTCTCTAATAATCTCATCTTTTCCTCCATTGCTTTAAATCTGAGTTCGCATTCTTCGCTGCAAACAGGTCGGAGCCTAAGCTTTAGTTCTTTGCTGTTTTGAAAATGCTCTGGCAGGTCCGTCTCTGGAGTAAAAAGCAAGTAAACTTTGAGTACGGGATGATAATAAAATATTGTTTGCTTGTCAAATTGAGCGCCGTCATTCTCCAATAAAGTGACAATATCTTTGAAAGTATGCGAATAACTCTCAAGAGGTATCTGATGTCCTGAAGGGGCCTTGGGCTCTTCGTCGAACCTGCTAAAACTCCCAAAAGTGTATAAGATCATCATAAAATAACTAATTTAAACAAATTAATTTTCAAATAAACTAACATTGGATCGTTATAAACGAGGATCTTTAATATCAAGCTGAATTTTGGTGTGTTTACTCGATCGGTTGGAAAAATTTGCGTTCTAAGATTAGAGTTGTGGAACCACTAGATTGTGGTCAAGAAGGTTGTGAATCACGGAATGCTAGCTTCGGCTTCGCTGGTAATTAATTTTCAAAATGATTGGAAGGCACTAGAGGTTCTCCCTTTAATTGAATTTAAAATCAGGGACTGGAAGTCCAAGCTAAATTGAAGCTGCATTTCCCGGGATACTTTGACTATCTGACTCAGCTCTGTAAGAACCCATTTGAATTGACAGCTGGACGAGGATATTTCAAAGCCAAACCCCTCGAATTTGTTTTGAATAATCATGCGAAGGAACTGAATGTGTTATCAATTAAACTTCACCAGACATTGCAGCTTTGACTCCTTGGAAATTAGGTGAAGGAGTTTCGTGCTCCTGCTTGATTATTCCGCTCTTACTGTAAGTAAAAACAATAAGAATATGGAGTAATGATACAAATGGGCTTCCAATGAATCCTGATATGTTCCCGATAATCTTGACTCACGATTAAATATTTTATGAAATTTTCTTTATTTTGGCTAACATTATCGAGAGTCCAGAAGCGTTTTAGCAATGCGGTCTGGCATCTCGCAAAATAATTGAGGATATTGAGATTTATGGTGGGATATTATTCAATTCAAATCTCAAGCTGGCTGCGGACGGATCCGTAGTCTTTGCCTTAGAAGGTCAGCAGTCTAATCAGCTATTACATTTCGTCTATAAGTTCCAGTAAACTATGGATATTAAAATGCAAATTAAGATTTGTTCAAACTCTTTGGTTGTTGAGAAGTGCAAAATGGCTCATTGCTCGAATTCTTTCAGGCAAACTCAATTTCTACCTTTCTAAATAGATAATGTTTTTTTCCCCCTTAGTAAAACTAATAATTTTTGCCTGTATCACAAACAGTATAAGTATTTTTTAAATAACTGGTTTGTTACTAGCATATTGGATGCGCTGGTATTATCAACCCCTAGTAGAGCTATCAGAGAAATTAGTTCAGAAGGTGAGTCAACAATTTTGATAATTCCAAAATTTCTCACAACTCAATGAAAAAGCAATTGAAAAAGTACTTATCGCCTCACTCTGCTCTACAATATTGATTATTAGAAAGAGTGAGAATGGCGCTTATTGATCATTAAGCGTATTGGATCTATCTTATTTCTTTCGGTTTCTTTTATGTTTTTTATCAGAAGGATCTTAATTCTACCTACATTTAATTTTTCTGGTTTTAGCCAAGAAGCGACCTCAGAAAAATAATGACTTGGACATCCAATTCTTACAATATAATTTTCTCATACTCTTTCAGTAGCCTATTCATCAATTAACTGTAATTCAGATTTCATTAGTTAAAGAACAAATTGATGAGGGTGCTCTCAAATATGTGAGTCAACAAATCCATTCTCTACCACTAAACTTGATACCAAAGGCGACCAAACAAATCGAGAAAATATATTTTTTCAACGTAATGCCTTTTACAAAAAGTATGCAGTTATATTCCATTTTCTTACTTAAGCGTAGCCTCTCTCTTCAACACTTTCTCCGAGAAAGTAATGACAAACGCAGTCTTTGGATACGTCGACTTACCGTCATTTGGTGGAGTCTGTGTCTCCACAGTGCAAGGAAAATCAGAATACTCTAAAATTCCATGGATGATTCCTCCAACATATCGCGCATAGGTCTTGCCAGCTCCATCCGGTTCAGGCACATACTTCAGATAGATAGGGTTGTAATCATAGAGGACGTACGAATCAGCTGATAACTTTTCGATATTATCGGCTGTCTTGCTGAAAAGAGTCTTCCATACCTATTTTTGCTTAGATTCTGAACAACAATGACAGAGTCTTACGGGTCCATGAATAACTTTAATAATATCTAAGATCTTGATATCTCTCTTTGTTACTTTCTCTCTCGCCGATACGTACTCTAAAATTCGAGGTCCTATTGAATAGCCGAGTTTTTCGAGGTTCTCCTCAACCTTAGAGCCGTCTTTCAAGGCCAGATAGTTTATCATTTCTGAAAATAGCAGTGCAAAGGTGCTCACGTTAATCTCTGACCTAGTTTTAAAAGGCTTGTCGTATACACTCGGTGTTTTCTTGTTCATTTTTCCGACCTAAAGATTATTAAAGTTAGTAGTTAATTAATCGACTTAGCAACAGCAATTTAATTTCAAAAAGTCAAGTGAAATCTTTGTCATTCAGCATGGAAAAATCAGAGAAATACGACTGGATTCAATCTGAAGAGCCCGCCCAATCATTCCCAGCACGTCAGTTTGGTGCTGGTACGGATCGGTCTGTTCCTACTAACGCCGAGGCGCTTCTAAGTGTAGGTTTTCAGCGATTTGAAGTGTTCATAACTGAAGTATTTCAGATAGATGATGATTGGAAAAACATTCAAGACATAATCAGAATTACTCTTAAAGAACTAACGGATGTTGTAAGGACTCAAGGAGATACTATGAGAGAGCTGGAAAAGCAACTCGGTTCCAAAGTATAACTCCATTCCTAAGATATTGAGATAATAATATTTGATAACTTCCAGGCAAGTAAAAGCGAATTGAGCAGTGCATTAGTTGGAAAAGCTAGTTCAGCTGATATTGGTCGTGCTTTGACTGAAATAACTTCGACCTTGGATGAGAAGTGCAGCATTGATGATTGCAAGCATTTGCTTGGAGATTATGTTTTGAAAACGGATTTCTTTCAATACTCTGCGGATTTGAAATCTTCAATTCAGGACATTCGACAATTTTTAGACACTCGCGAGGACACGTTTGAACTTCAGAAACAGATCACCTCGCTCAATCACAAAATTGATGATTTGAATTCTCAGATGCGACTTCAATTCAGCAGCTATGTGCAACAAAATGAATTCGACAGGATCAAAGCATTGGTCGAATCGAAAGCAAATATTGATTATGTAAACGAAGCGCTTGAAAAGATGGTTAATAAACGAGCTTTCAATGATTCACTTCTAAAAAAAGCAAACAGATCTGACGTTGAAGCTCTTCTTTCAGATCGAACTGGTTCAGTAAAAAATCAAAGCTTTGTGCTCTAGTCTGATGTTAAAATAAATTTTGGTAGATGGATTTAACAAGTATACTAGCTATGTTGGAGAGCAAAGCAGATGTTTCAGCCTTAGAGAGAATGCAAAAGAAATTGGAGCACAAGGCTGAGAAGACTGACTTAACGCATCTCGCGTCACAATTGCAGAGACAAGCGCCAAGAGAAGATCTCGGCTTTTTGAGTTCCGAGTTCGACAGACTCAAATTGGAAATTGATAGAAATTTCATAGATATTGATAAAAACTTTAAATTTTTGGCCCAGCAACTGGAGAATACAACGAGTGGAGGAGAGTTCAATTCGGCATCGAAGAGAGCAGCATTACAGGAGCGTGATCGTAAGCTCGAGGCATTAGATGAAAGACTGACGCATGAGATTTATCGAATCAGCGAGGAGCTAAGAGATACTTTTCATGATCGTTTTCTGGATTTGGAGGATAGCTTGCACCTTGTGAAGGAAACTGTAGCAGCAGGAAGGAGTGACTTGCAGAGCAATCGAATTAGGGAACAGATAGATGAGCTCAGATATCTCATCGAAGAAACTATGAGCAAAAAATTGGATAAAAAGGAATTTTTCGAAGTCAAATCAAGGATTCTTGAGCAAGTCGATAGCAAAGTCGGATTGTCTGAGCTGTTGGGGTTAAAAGCCGAGATTAATTCAACTCTTAGGGAGACAGAAGATATGATATTGAATTCTGCTAGTGCAAGAGTTGGAGGCATCGGAACGAGTCATCTGAGTCCTCAGAGAGAATCGGCCCAAATTTATCAAAGATCAGGTAGAAGAAGTGGCAGAATAGGTCACAGAATTATACGTGCGAGAACGCAAAGTTTAGATATGCCAGATCAAAGGTACAGCCATGAGAGAGAAGATGCGCCAGATTCAGCGGTTGACGAATTAAAGCGGATAATCGAAAGGCTGCAGAGAGACATGCATGAAAAAATCGATAAGCACGATCTAAGAATACTGTTAGATCATAAACCAGGTAGAAACCTGCTCTCGAAAATTGTTCTGATTACAACCACGATTTAATAGATAGAGAAGATGTGAACTTCGCTCTGGACGATATCCACAAAGAGCTTGATCAGAAGGCGAGTGAAGAAGAATTATTGAAAGTTGTGAGTAATCAAGCCGCTTTAAACGAGTCTCTTTGCTCTGAAAATATTATTGGCAGATGGGCTTGGAAATCTGGTAATTACACGAGACCTTTATCGTAATGGCTTAATTTATCAAATTACAGGAGAAGTAATAACTGGCGGATTGATTCCTTGGGAGATTCAGCTAGCCAACACTCTGCCAGGAACTTTTCTTTGGGAAAAAGACAAACCAACGCTAATAGTCACTTCTCCGGGACTCTATGAGGTGAATTGATTCTTTTGAATTTTGAGTTTACTAACTGAGAGGATCTAGATAACACTCGGCTTTTTCGCTAAAAAGAAGCCCTCGGTCCAAGTACTAATCAACGACGAACCTTTTTATGTCGCGTTTAGCGCCACCTCGTAAACCTTTCGGAATATTTCCTCTAATAAATATATCGCGCCCAGGTTGATCAAAAACCAAAATAAGAGTTTGAAGCCAAAAGATACAAATCTTCACAAGTCAACAGCTACTAATCACCATGGTAAATTAAAACATTTTAATCGCATCAATCATTCTAATCTTGACTAGGCTTGACGATGGTAGAATTTCTCGTCCTTCCTGAAAGAGCGAGGATAACTGTGATATATAATGGAGAGCCAAATGGAGAAGGATTCGTGGGGCTAAAACGGCTGTAGAGACTATTAGATGCTATGTTAAATATTTCAATCACATTGTATGTAGAATACTTAATAATTGGAAAAATCGTTTTTGCTACTTTAATTCAAAATTACTAAAGAGAGGAGCTAAGAAACTTCAGCTCTCTTTTTTAGGGACGATTAATAGACGCAACAGCATATTAAGTTTTTCTTTCTGTATAAAAGTTATGAAAATGAACCTTTTCTTAATTCTGAATTCTCAAAGACCTATTAAGACCTATTTGAGAGCGTATTTTGTCTTTAATTGGACTTCTTCTCGAGCAGGAAAGAGATTGACCAATGCTCAATTCTTAATCCAGCTATCTAACTGACAACTCATTTCTGAGCTCTCCTATATTGATGTTACAATTGTAGCAAAAGCTGCAGCAGTATTCAGAATCCGGGAAAAAAATAAAAATCGAAGCAAAGTTTGTAAAATAAATCTGATTTCCCTCTCTCTCTAAAAATTGAGACAGAATTTTTGCGCAAAATTCAAATAAATCTAAAATATAAAAATAGTCTCGCGAAAAAATTTCAAGCATTTCATCTCTCTCAAGCCATGGAACAAGAGATCAAAGAACTACTCACAGCCATCCTCGGCACCAGCAACGAAAATCGTAAGAAAGCTGAACAACTTATCGATCAGCTACATGAAAGCAATCCTGAAAAACTTTTCGAAGCATTAGTGATAGGATTATCTCTTCCTGATGCTCAGGTTACCTTCACCTAAACCCAGAATAACTCACTCATTTTTATTGTACTAGCAATCGGAACTTGCAGCCCTTTTAATCAGAAAAAAATTCATTGAGAAAGCCCAAATCCTGAAAACAATCTCCCAAGAGAAAGTCCTCGGACTCGTTACCCTATTCCAGAAGGCCTACAACGACCCGAACCGTTCATTAACCTTCTTGAAGAGAGCTACCGAATTCCTCGTGCTTATTTATTCTCAACAATGTAATTCACTCATCCAGACAGCTTGTAATCGCATTTCTCGTTTAGCTGCCTTTGCAGAGTTAATAAAGTTTATTGGCACTCTCGCAGAAAACAACGACACCAAGTTAAAGCAATGTGTGCTATATTTCATTGAACTCGCTTGTGAGTATTCATTCGATGAAGACATTATGAAAAATTTTGCGAGCCAACTCTCTGTTCTCTTCGAAAAGTACCTTGGAGACGAAGAGATGATTATCAAGGTTTGCGCCATAAAAGCTGTAACGGCTTTTCTCGCAAACATTGAAGACAAAGTTTTCCTCAAGAATTTTGCTCCAATTCTCCCAATATTGGTCAAAACACTTATCCAAGCAGTCAAAACGGAAGAAGAATCTGGCCGAGCAACGATTGAATCGATAATCGACCTCATGGAGTTCCACCCAAAATTCGTGAAGCCAATCGCCGAAGACTTGATTAGTATTTTTGTAGACATTATTGATGCTCCATCCCTAGGTGACGGTATCATTTCTCTATAATTATAACATCTAAGTAATTCATTTGGCGTTAGACCTAAAGGCTATTTCTATCACTGCTCTAGCCACTCTCTCAAGTGTCGACGAAGTCACTGTGAGGAAATCAGAGACCTTTGTCAACAGAGGGATTCCAATATTGCTGAAGACTCTCATGAAAGTGGCTGATGTTGACTTACAAGAATGGAATAAGGATTTAGACGATGAGGCTATTTCGAAGAAAGACCCTCAGTCGTGCGTTCAAGACGCCCTTCCTAAATTCGCGGATGCGCTTGGCACTAAGTTCATTTTGATGAAAATGATGCCGTATCTTGGTCCAGCTCTCAAATCAAACGACTGGAGAGAGCGATATGGAGGCTTAGTTGCGATTTCGCAAGTCTCTGAAGGCACAAGCAAGCACTTCATGGATGATTTAGACAACCTCTTGGGGTAATTTTCAAAAATTTCCACATCCGAATAACGCTAATAATGAAAAAGTTTGATCTACCCTTCTTTCGAGAGTAATCACCCGCGTGTTATAAATGCCGCCTTGAACTGCCTCGCATTGCTTTGCTCAGAGTTTGCGGTTTCTCAAATTCCATTGATTTTATGCCTTAACTAATCTTCTGATAGCCGACGATACAAATCAAGCATCATGAAACGATTATGAAATACATCTTCAAGTTCCTCCAACAGAATGATTACCTCAAAATTCAATGTACTGCAGCTGCAGCCATTACTAACTTCGCTACAAGTATTTACGATGAATTTGTTACTTAAACTGACATATTCACCTTGCTTAGAAATCGATGAGTATGAAAAAGAGCATAAGATTATGATTAGATACGCCAAGGACTTGCTTTCGATTTTGATGCAGCTCTTCGAGAAAGCCATAGCTACAAACAATTACATCCTTCAAGAAGATGTCTTAAACGCGATTTCTATCATCGCTGTCGGATTAGACAGCGCATTCGCTGAATACTACAACTCTTTTATGCCAGGCTTGAAGAAGCTGCTAGTTTCAATCCCTGGAGAAAACGAGCAGCAATGCAAGATTAGGTGCCTGACAATAGAATGCATTGGACATCTCGTTGCAAGCATCCGTCAAACTCCAGATCTGTTCATCAATGATGTGTCCGAAATTTTTGAACTGCTGATTGCTATTCAAAATTCACCAAAAATCGCGTTCGATGACCCTGAACAGACCTCCATTTTGAACGTTTTTACCTTTATCTCCGACGTTCTGAAGGACAAATTCGCTCCTTTCCTCGAAAGAATCTTCCCAAGGCTTGCGGAAGCTTTGAAGACAGATGTTGCTATCGTTATTCAAGATGTGGATAACGCAAAAACTGGAGCAGACGGAAAATCCAAAAATATATTAAAGGTAATATTTCCAAAAAGAAAGCAGATAATATCCATTCACTCCAAAATTATAGAAAACTTACGACCTCAAGCTTTTTGGAAAGAAATCCTTTGCTATCAACTCAGGCCAATTGATGTTGAAGATCTCAGCAAGTGGAGCGATCTTTAAAATCTCACGAAACATGCATAAAGCATTTTTCCCATACCTTACTAAGACTCTCGAGTTAATCACGCCATTGTTGACTTATAGAAGCTCTAAGGTAATTTCTTTCTTGATCATTGTTTACTAAACTTTGATTAACTGCTAATAGGAGATTAAAACTTTTGCGAACAAGACGGTATTCAATCTCGTAATGTGCTGTTCTACAGAGGCACAAATGGTTGAGATCATGAACCATATTTTCCCAATTATGCTGGAAGAAATCGAACCTTACATTAAAATTAGAAACGGTAACATATTTTTACAAAAACCCAGACTCATACTTTCATTCAGATGTTGAAGTTTCTCGTATTCTGAAGATTATCATGAAATGCATCGAGATGCTAACTTCTCCTCTCTTGAATGAAAATGTGGCGATTGGAATCTGCACATTCCTCGAAAAATCTATTCATCTCTGCGACACTATTAAAAAACAGCTTTTGGAGGATTTTGATGGCTTAGATGAAGTTGACGAAGAGAAAGAAGCTGAATTTAATGAAGAATACAGCTATATAAACGAGATGTGCCGAAGTAGATGATCTACTATATCCATATATCCTGATTTTTGTTTCAATAGGAATTATGATTATCAATGGGATTTTGATGAGACTATACAAGGAAAAAGTTGAAGAATTCATGCTTGGGAAAGTAGCGCCCAGCTATTTCAAATATTTGCAGAAGAAGGAGCCAAATACAGAAGAAATCTGCTATGCGATGTGCTTTTTCACAGACTTGATGGAACATGGATCTCAACAAGTAAAAAGAAATATAAATTCAGTTTTAAGTAGCGAATTTTGTTCAGATGTTTACGAAATGTGTGAATGAGCTGCTTAAAGTTTTCCTTCATCACGCAGAGAAGAGCGAAGATTTGGGTATCCTTCAAACCGCGATGTTTGGTCTCGGGTGCATCGCGAAGAGAATGGATAAAGCTAGTTTTGCGGCTATAAAAGAAGGAGTCGTGCAACTATGTAAAGGGATCCTCCAGCATCCAAAGGCAAATTCTGAAGAAAGAGGTCATTTAACTGACAACACGATTGGCGCCTTAGGAAAGATTGCTATGTTCCAATACCAAATCGGCGATAAATTATCAGCTGATATACTAACTACGTTTTTACAGCTGCTGCCTCTGAAACATGACGAAGAGGAGGGGCAAGCGATACACAAATTGCTCATGGAACAGATATTGGGCCGCAACGAGTTCTTGTGTCAAAAAGAGTTCGAAGGGTTGTTGCTGACCGCGTTAAAGGCGATTAAGGCTGAAGATACTGAGCATCCTGAAAATGAAATCCTTGACGACAAAGGCAGAGAGCTGATGAAACAAATCTTAGGTTAGGAGAAAAGAGCATGTTATATGAGAATTAGGATGATAGGTGTGATTTATGCAATTATTCGATCCAAAAAAATTGTAGGAGTGTATAATCATTGTACAGATGATTAAAGAAACCTCTTAGATGAGAAATATCAAAGAGCCATCATGTTTATTCCTATGAATACGACTATTCCTTCACAAGTAACACTCAGGGAGATGTTAATATCTCTCCAACACACACTTAGATTATTAGATTATGTTATGATGTGGAACATTTATTCTCTTACTCTCTCTCAAGAAACTTTTTCAATTTTTTGCTCAATTATTAAAGCTTCAAAAGATGCATGAAAGACAACCGCATAAAATATTATGTCATGATGTCACAATTAGTGCGCTCCATTAATAAAATACACTCAACCAAGAATTGCTGTGTAAACTACCTTCAGATTATTGATATAATCAAGGACTCCTTCTTTGGTCGTCTCGTAATCTTCTGGAGAGAAATTGAAGTTAGGATCCTTCGTTTTCTCACCCTTGGCAAAGTGCTCATAGATCACCTCAGCAGATTCCTTATAGTAGGCTCTCACAGTGGAGTGGAACGCACGAGGCAAATTCTTCTCCCAAACGTCCATATGATGTCCCAAATGCTCCTTAGGAATGAGGAAGTGCTTGCACTTAGGCGCCAAACAGGCGTTTCTCAACAGAAGCGAAGCATCATGCACCTTGTAGTTATCAAAGGATATTCCCTTTTCAGCACAGTACTTCTTGAGAGACTCAGGATGCATTGGCAGGATCTGCCTGTGGATGTCTCTGAAGAACAGAGTAAACTCTTTCTGAAGCTTCTTTCTAGTCGCGATGTAGCTTGGCAGAGTTTTGACCCCTTTCTTCTTGACCTCAGTCGCAAGCTTAGAGAGAATCTTCTTGGCCAAGTCGCCGATGTCGCTTTGCTTGATAGTGTAAACACCTTTGAAGTTCTTGGCGTTGTGGCTCAGGACGATAGCATTAATGTAATCCTCGTCTTTTGGAACCGTACCCAACATAGTTTTTTCGATGGTTTCCAGCATGGCGAGATCGATCTTTGATTTCTCCTTTCTCAAGGCAGCCAAATCCCAGCTGAAATCAACAGCGCTGTCGCTCTTCACCCAAAGAGCCTTCTCGAAGGTTTTCTGAAGGCAACGGTAGTAGTCTCCAAGAGTAAAGAAGTCTGGGAATTTCGATCGGATTTCTTCTTCGATTTCGGTAATTTTGGACAGATTCTTGGAAGTAACGCAGCTCTCGATCTTGAAATCTTTATCTTTGATCATTCCGTAGACGTACTTGGTGCTGATAATTCTCATTATCTCTCTCGCTTTCGTCTCGTCGATTTCTTTATCCTTAACCATGCAGAAAAGGTGGAGGATTGGCTTGGAAAGATCCTGCTTTCCTCCGAATTTGCTCTGGGCCTCATCTCTGTCGATAGTCTCAACAGGGTTGTTCAAAAGGCCTTTTCTGTATTGATTGAAGCCATTGTCGTGATAGTACGTGATCTGAGTGGTGGTGTGGATGAGGCGGAAGAGCTCATCTCTCCATTCGCTCTCTGGTTGAGCGAACAAATACACCAAGGTGTTGGATAAGAGGGAGAGGTACGCGTCCTCGTAGAGAGTGTCTACGTTTTGCATGACGTTGAAAGTCATCAGAAGATGGTAGAGCTTGGAAGAGATGAGAGGGCGGAGGTCTGCGTCGCACTTGTCGAAGAGAGGAAGTACGGCGTTGATGTTCTCTGTCTTGTCACCGACTTTAAGGGCAAGTGAGTTCTTAGCCTTGAGGATAGCAATGCTATCAATGGCTTTGTGGGCCTTAGCGATGAATCTAACTTCTGTCAACCATGGGTTGAGACGAGAACCATCGAATCTTTTGATCTTAATGGCGAGTCCGACAACTGGGAACGCCTCAACGAGATCAAACTGACTCATACAGTGATCGAGACCCTTGATAAAATCCTTTTGAAGGAAGATCTCTTTCTGGTTTTGAAGAGTAACAACTGATGCTTCCTGATTGCTGGTGGGGTCAAGTTTAGTGTTCAGGAAGGTAGATTTAAACGCTTCCTTCACCTTGAGGAAATCGTCAACGGTGAATCCTTGGAGCGCGAAAGCCTTCTGATGGTACTTTCCGACGATTGTACCGATACCAATTCTCTTCGCAGCATCAAATTCGTTCAAGTCTTTTGCTGACTTTCCTTCTGCGAGGAGCTTGACATCCTCGTAGTACCAAGCAGCACGTGAGACCGTGTGCTTGATGTAGTTTATGAAGGCTCTCTCTCCGAAACTGATATCTTCGCTCTCCTTGAGCTCCTCCAGGTTAAGGAGATCGATTTTCTTGGCAGCTTTGACCTCTTGAATGAGCTCATCCATGAGGGCTAGCGTCTTCAGAGCTTTGTCCTTGACATCCTCGTCTTTGTTGACGGATTCAATGTTAATGACCTGAGTCCAGCTTCTGAAGCATTGAACCAAACCGTCCAAGTTGAGATGCTGATCGCTGATGTCGTAGACCTCGCCATCGATCTTGATCTTATTCGAGTCGGTCAAAATCCAAGCGTTTTCGTGGACAAAGTTGTAGTATTCCCTCCAAGGAAGCAGCAAGACTGGTGGCTCGATGTTTCTCTTGTGATTGAACTCAAGGTAAGGCTGAATCGACTCAAACTTGTTCAAGAAAGCTTTCTCGCTAGGGTATTCAATCAAGAAGATTGCGGGAAGAGTCGCATCACCAGTATGGTACTTTTCTCTGAGTCTCATTGACAGGAAAGTCGGGAACTCAGAGCCGACACCAAGGCAAATGAAATTAATCATGTGTTCTTTGTGTCCTTTGAGCGCAGCGAAACGGGTGCTGAGGGTGGATGGGTACATGTCATCACCATCGGAGATAAAGATAACAGTAATTGCGGTGTCTTTTGGGATGTTGTCCAAATGTTGCTCGAATCTTTCGAAGGCTTGGGTGATGTTAGTGCCACCACCACCGTGATCCAAGATGTAATCCGAAAGGACATTGTTATTGCATGGATGGACGTTGTTATCGAAGGTGATAGTGATGGTATTTTGTTTTGGGATCTTCTGGTTCCAGAACTTGATAAGCCATTCCCAGCATGGTTCCATTGATCCAGAAGCATCAATGATACCAACCAGAACGCTCTTGGTGACTTGGTTCTTTTTAGGGACCTTGAAAATATTCATTTGCTTTTTAAATTAATATGTTAATTTTGAGTTTTGATTCGGATATTAAATAAAATCCGGCGAATAGAAACACAGCATACTTGATCAAATCTGACAATAATGCTATTTTACAAATTGTTCGTCATCGCAAATGAATGGACAAAAGAATACAGCGCTTCGCTTCAAAAATGTGATTTTGTAGTCTCTAGAAGACACTTGGAGCGTTCCTATTGGAGAAGGACTCAAAATTATCCAAAATTCTGATATGAATACCGATCTGAGTACTTAATTAGAATTAGGATCAGTTGCAGGAATTTAGAAAGAATGACCCTGCAAAATTTCACGTTGAATTAAAAAAAAAAATACAAAATTTACTGTGACTTAGTTCTGGGAGTCGTATTGAGGAGATGGTGGGTCAATTCAGAACCATCGTTTTCTTAGCAACTTCAACAAACTCAATGTATTCGAGTTTTTTTTTGTGTGTATGATTTTTTTAAAGAAAATCTATTGTCCATTATTTGATTTTCTCTCAACTGTATTCACTTTTGGTAGAAATGCCTTAGTTAGAGGATTTTAAGAAAAGGTTTTCCATACAAAAACTAAGATTAACACGATGAGGCGATTGCAGAAGATTATACCACTATTAAGACCTAATTAATGTTGATATCTAATGCTTTTTCAATTACCACAAGCTGTGTAATCCATCTGAGAACTCATCTCTCTCATAGAGAGCCTGAGACGTTGCCGATCTAGCTATATCATTCAACTACATTTAAATGACCAAAAAGTCCAACGACTCTTATCCTGAATAATTTTACTCACCGTGAAAGCATGGTTCAGTTTCAACAATTTAGTTGTCTAGCGCTCCTGTAAATTTATCTTGTAATATGTTAACTTTTCTTTTCTAAATAATTCAACCTAGGTCATAGTTCCTATCCCAACTGGAAGCTCTCCACTTTATATGGACAGGCCAGTACAACAATAAACTTCAAAAACATGCACTCTAAATGCTTTACCAGAAAATTATTCAGGTCATAATTCATATGAACTCTCTCTCGAATTACCGTCCACCGTTCTTCCATCTTGGAGGTGTAGGCGGTCGCTTTTTAAGCGCTTCTTCATTTTCAATCCAATTCTGGTAGTTCATGCTTTGTGGATAAATCAGTTTTGGAATAAGTTCAAAATTCTTTTTCATGATAAGCACAGCTCCAGCGTTCTTGTGTCTACCACAGTAATCCGTCGCTGAAAAAACTGTAATAAGCTGTCCGCCTGCGAATCTCTCAAATCCGTCCATAACACACTCATGAGCTCGAATAATCAGACTAAGATTATTCGCTTTTAAGAATTTCTCAACTCGGTCAGGACCGAACTTCACAATGTTTCCTGTGCCGCCTGGGTCTCTGATAGTATTTGGTTGAATTCCCAATTCAGAGTCGCTATCAGTTGGATCCGACCAGAGGATATCGACAACCAATTGCTGTTCAGAAGTCGACACTTCATGGATAACTTCCAGCGGACGTTCCAGCGTGTCAATGTCCTCAACATAATTCAGAGAGGAACCGATTCCTCCGTGCAAACACAAGATCTTGTCATCAATGACAGCAGCCAGCGGAAGCCAATCAAATACGCGATTTACACGACTGAAAACGGAGTCTTCATCAACAGGGTCCTCGCCGAGTCTGTTAATGCATTCGTCAGAGAACCCGAATCCGTTGTTAATCCATTTATCTTCGTGATTACCACGAATCAAATGTACTTGATCAGGATAGCGGACTTTTAGCGCAAACAGTAAACACAGTGTTTCTAACGAGTGCGACCCTCTATCGCAGTAATCTCCGAGGAAGAGGTAATCGAAGCTTTCGATATCACCGTCATTCCCGTTGCCATCGTAAGGGCAGCCCCAAAGGTCAAAGAATCTCATTAAATCAGTGTATTGACCATGAACATCTCCAAAAATCTTGATCGGAGCGCGCACCTTCAGCACGATTGGCTGTTTTTCTAAAATAGCTTGAACTTGATCGCACAGCGCGATAATGAGCTCTGATTTCAGAGGGAACGGTGCATTTGGGTCAAGATCGAGGTTATCCTTTGGTTTCGAGAGCTGCTCGAGGAATATCATATGAATAGACTGATCAAAGCTGCTCATATTTGGTAGATATTTATGGCCCCAGCCTGACCTTTGTTCGGGCTTGTTATCAAGAGTCATGGTTTTGAAGTAGTTTTTGTTTGAAGTATTGTTTGCTATTAGTGGGTTAGTAATTTTGAAAGTCCCATCCTCTTCTCGAAGTTGATTTCCTGCTTTCGATATCATCATCTGGTTTTTCGCTCCATAGGTCATATTCTTTGAATCAGCCGTCGAGAACGATTTTATTGAGTCATGAGATGTGTTGGTTGGACTCATCGAAGGAGTGGTGCTGTTTGTTGGAGTTGTAGGAAGAACTCGCGGTGAGGAGGCCACGTATTGCGAGACTTTGTTGTACAGGGACTCTTTGCTCTTGAAAGCGGTTAGTAAGTTTATTCTAACCATTGAGTCCGTAGGAGTGTTTGGAGTCTCTTGCTCAAAGCCTCCGTACACGTACAAGAAGTTTTCAATCAATAAGATAGCGTGGCGGAAGCGTTGGATTGCAGGGACTTTTGTCCACTCGGCGGTTTCAGTGTCATAGACTTCGATTCCTACGGTTTCCTCAACGTTATTGGTCCTTCCACCCAGTATGACCATAGCGCTCCCAACAAAAATCGCTGAATGCTGATATCGGCAAGCAGGCTGGTCTTTGTCAGTTCCTTTATAAGGAGCCTTTACCCAATCCCAAAGTCCGTTTCTGTGTCTTCTGAGGCCCCAAGAGTCATTCAATGCGGCTTGATCAGCAGCTCTGCCTCCGAATACTACGACCATGCCAGTCGCAGTGCCTGTTTGACAGAGAGCGGCAGAATGGTAAACTCTCGTGCAGGGAACTGGGGTTTTGCTTTCATGCTTTACCCATGTAAATGGAGCTTTCTCCAAATTAAGCGTCCACCAGTCATTCACCGATTCAGCGCCTAGTTTATCGTTTCGTAACTATTGAGAGTCAGATGAAGGGGGATTTTACCGGTATTTCCTCCAAATACAACGAGGAAAGGTTTTACGAATGTTAGAGTATGGCCATATCTTCGTCCAGGAGTCGTACCGACGACGGGAATGATGCTCCAATAGGCGTTTTCTTCGCCTTCTTTTAGGTCAAGTCTGTAGAGGTCGTCTGAAGCAAGACCGCCACCTAGAGTTAATTATTTATGAGCTTTGCCATCTGATGATAATTTACCGCCAGTGGCACCACTATATATGACCAACTGATTGGCTTCAACGCAAGCACTTCCATGGGCCGCTCTTGGGGACGGTTTATTGCCGTTGCCTATAAAAAATTAGTTTCGATGATGAGTAAGGTTGTCAACCTAATATTTTTCTCCAGACTCTCGTGACTAGATCGAATGAATAGGCATCTGCAGTGATACTGTATTTTCCGGTGTCTCCGACGGCGCCACCGAAGAGAACAGCCTTCGTTTTTGAAATGAAGGTCAATGTGTGGCCAAATCGAGCTTCCGGTTGAGTACCAAAAACTTCAACTTTTTCCATAGGACTTGTTGTGTTTTAATCAATTCTTTAGTAATTCAATTTTATTTTGAACTGAAGTCTAATTAAGCTACCCCTTTTGAATTGGAATATTGGTAGAATTTAGTTTAAATTATGGCCACTGTTCATGAAATTGAGAAACCTAGAAGAAAACAATCCAACTATAAATGCTCTATCTACTCTAATGTTTTTTTTTTCTCATGTTAAGCTCTGGTACAAATAGCTGGCACTTTTCTGTCTCAATGTAAAGAAATCATTTTGGAAGGGAAGTTTCTTGTGTAATATCATATTAGCGAAAAGTGGTGATGAATCACGTAATAATGTAATTCATTTATATCGTCTTAATTTAACTTGGCAAAAACCCCTAAAAACGAAATTCCTCAAAATTTGAATTCAAAGTCCTTCATTATAATCAAGCCCAACGAATTTGTTCTCTTTTTTTTTATTTTTTCATTATGTCATTCAAAAGTCCATTCTCTCGTAAATAGCATCCTCGATGCATTATGAAGTACAAAATCGAAACTTATCTGTCCTATCAACTTGTATCTCAGTTCTCAGATCCAACCCTTGAAGTTTAGCAGCATTATAGTATGTATTTTTCGAGAGGAATTTTTGAAAGGTTTTTTTAAAAAATACACCGGAACTTGAGAGAGTTTAAAACGCTTGAGTGATTCTGAATTTATTTTATTCGTGATATTAATCAAGTGCTAAGGAGTTTGACTCAAAAACCGCCTAATGGTAATGCAACTGTTCAGTTCTCTCGACTAGTCTTATATCTCATAACAGGATCAAACACTTTTGCGGATACTGATTTGGTTGATCACTCAATTACTGTTGCTTCTGATAGCGATTTTGCTTTATTTACGCTACCGAGGAGAAAAGAAAGAATGGGAAAGAAAGGTACTAAAGCACTATGAGCTCTTAACATTCAACTTAATCTTTTCTTAGCTCTATGACTTTTCTCAATATGATCCTGCCAGTGGTATACATTCCTCCCTCACTTTGATTTAACCTCTTTTTCTTCATCATTTAGCTCAAATAAACATGAATACAACAATCCGAGACCCGCTTATGACAAACAGAGACTCAAATCAAGTAGCATCGCAATTATTAAAATGACATCTGCAATACTCGATGGACTGCCTATTCAGCTTCATACCTCAAGAAAGAAGTTTTTTGGAAATGATGTATTACCTTGAGGTATTGTAGTATTAAATTGTTACAGTTCCGTGAGAGCACTTCATATGGAGTATTAGATATCCATGTTTGAAGATAATTCATCAAAATGTTCTGAATAGAGCTCATTCTAATGAATTTTTTTTTAACCGAATTGGCATACCGATTTGATGGTTCAAGCGAGTGAAGAAAACTATTTTGATACGGAATATTTTGAACTGATAGATAGACAGATATAGACGAGAAAATTCTATTACCAATATTTTTCATTTGTATTTTGATTATGAAATCAGGCAGGTAAGATAGAAAACAGCATTTGATGAAATAGTCGTGATTCTTCAAAGAACACAAGGACAGAAGAACCAGACAATGAATAAAAATTAATAGAGCAGCAAATTAAAAAATCCTCAGCTCTCGCTTAGTTACACGGCTATTTCCACATTAGACTATAAAAAAAAGAAAGAGTGTTTCTTGTTTTGCTTGAACAAATTACTTTTTAGAGAGTTTCTCAGTTCAGATGGAATAATGTTTCCTTTCTGTGTTTGCGTTTAACTATCTCATCCTTATCTTTCTATTTCAAGTCAAATTTTATTGCTTATCTATGCAATAACACCCGATTTTCGATCCCGCTGTTGTGTTTGAAACACTATTGCCAATCTCATCCAACAAGAATTGTTGGACCATACTCAGTAAGGAAGTCTATTTCTTTCGCCCGAATCTTTCGTAATAGTTTTGCTCTTTCTAATTTAAAAATTATTTTAATCCCGAAAAAAGCCAGCCTCACATTCCCAATGTTCAAAAAGCTCTCATCTTTCATTCACTCAGCTCCTCAATACGTTTCCAGGAGCGTTCACGCTCTCAAAAACTCAGCGAAGCCAAGAGAAGTTCTCAAGATGTCCATGCTCGGGGTATTGTTATTCGGAAATTACACCTACGCAGAAAAAGCATTTTCAAAAGCTTTCTGTCAAGGCGCCTCAAGTCAACTCCCAGCCGCAACTTCTGCTCCATCTTTCCAACCTTATAGCCACAGTGCTTATGAAGAAGCAGTCGCTAAAAATAAACGCGTCGTTATCTTGTACAACAACGAAAGGTTCAAAGAGTCTTTCATTGAGAAGTTGAGAAGCGAGCTCACTGTGATGTTCCAGCATCACGTCAGAAAGCCTTCCAATCAAATCGTCTTCCTTGTGTTCTCTCCAAAAACCCCTGAAGAACTTCAAGAATTCCAAGAGCATCACAAGATATCCCTTTCTGAGGACGCCGTCATCCTCATGAAGAGTCGATATGTCAAAAAGCTTGAGGCTTTCACTCCAGAAGATTATTTCTACAACACTTCTTTCCTCTCGCAGTATATGAGAGAAGTAGCCAGACTGAACCAAAAAAATTTCAAGCAATTCGCCGACAACATTTGGCAGCTTCATTCATCAGATCTGTTGATCATCGCCTACAATCCAAAAGATGGTCCAGACTACAAGAACTTCAGAGATAGATTCGGCATTGTGTCCTTGCAAGATCCGTTCCCAGAAAAAGGAAACACTACTTTCCTGCAAATCACAGATCCGAAAGTGGCTGAAAGCTTGAATTTGAAAGACATCAAGCCTGGAGACATCGTGCTCTTATCAAAAACGTCAAAATATAACTTTAAGAGAAGCACCACAGAATTGGGCGGAGTGAAAGTAAACGCCATCCAAACTAAACACAATATGAAGGGAGACCTGCGATCAATCATTGATGGGATCCAAGAAACCACGGAAGAGAACTTCTTGTTCCGTCGCCCTTACTTCTACCACGGGCAAAAGCCTTGGAGAGTTCGTTTAGAAGTCAATCGCAATGCGATCAGCAAAAACGACTTCAAAGCAGTGGTCGAAGCTCTTGCACATTTCAAACAGCTCTTGGTCAGCAAATACCCTGAGCTCAGTTCCAAGGTGTCTTTTTCAATGGTAACGAGCGATGCGAGCACCAAGAAAGGCTATAAAATCATCGTCTCAGATGAAGTTTCTATCTCAAAGGATATGAATAAACCCGTGAATACGGATCCTAAGCAAATCATCCATGACACCGGAGTGCATTCTTACTTGTATAAATACCCATTTGAGTTGTCAGTGGACAGGCTCTTCAAATTTTTACAGGACGCAATGGACAAAAAAGTCCCAGATTACTTCCAATCTCAGAAGAGACCAAAATACCAGAAATATTCGAAGAAAGTCGTAGGCAAAAATTTCAGAACAGAGATCGGCGACGGGAATAATCACGCTATATTTTTCTATAGCAACCACTGCCATTCATGCAGACGATACGGCAACGATTTCGAGCAATTAGCCCTCAAAAATTTGCAATCCTCAGACTCAAAGGTGCAGTTCACGAGAATGAATTCCGATAAAAACGCGATAGATTCCATTCCAGCTTTTCACTACACTCCCGTTTTTATGGTGAGCAGGAAGGAGAACCCATTCAAGCCTTACGTGTTCAGAGGCTCGTTCCTTGATAGAAGCCTGTTAGAAGATTTTATAAACCTGAGCGTGAATCATGAGGTCATGCCACAGACAGTCGTCGATGGTCTGTTCACAGAAACGAAGCTAAAGGAAGTTGAACAAGCGAAGGCAGTGGCAGTTAACTTGAAAAAGGAACATGCGGAAAAAAAGTAGTTGATTGATTTGTAAAATGATGTAATCTTTATGTATTCAAATCAATAATGTTGGCTGAAAAACTGATTGATAAGAGTAAAATGAGCTGTTTGTCGCAAGTAGTGAGATATTATGAAACAATATAAAAATGAAAGGAAGAACATTGAGAAGTAGGGAGTATTCATTGGATATGCAATTAGATAAAATAAGGATTGATTTTCATAGGAAATAGCATAATAATAAAGGAGTTCAGAGGAAGCTATCATGATTGTAAGAAGAAACCTTAGTGTGAAAACGAAAAATGAAGGCTATCGTTTCTTAAATTAAAAAGAAACAAAGTATAAATAATTCTATTGAAATTGTAGCTTATACCAGAAGAGATCATGGAGCGACTTCCAGAAGATGAGTATCTACAAGACCTAGATATTGGTAATATTACGATAAAATAACCTGCTGGAGTGTAATTAATCCCGCAGGTGCAGAAGGTGAAGTGCAGGAGGGGAATCAAGCCAATACTGACATATTTATCGTGAGAAAAAGATTCGTTTGTCCCTTTTGATTTGGTATTTCAATAAGGATGGAGAGGATTTGCTCATGGATGCGGATCAAACGAATCCGTCTGCTTATCAAATCACGATGATATCAGCAGATAATATGTACAATGACTAATTTGCAGCTGGATTATAAGCAAATTCAAATTTTGGGTAGTATCAACAACCTGGAGCCGAATGTTGAATCGCAGGAAGACGATTCTACTGCATTGATTTTAAACCGAATCTTGGAATTTCAATCTTCCGTGGGTAAATACATTCAATTTAATGCATTTGATTAATTTCTGTTAGCGGGCTTGCTCTCCCTTGTTGTAAGCTAGTGATTTTTCTCATTTGTGTGATGAAAGATGTTCTAGAATCAAAATATGCAGATGGCGTCCACAGAAGATAATCCGTCAGGGCTGACCGATTTGCAGATTAAAAGCATCAAAAAAATGAAGATGGGACAGTCGAGACAGACTTGTGCGATATGTCTGAATAAATTTACTCCAGGTTAAACGCTCTGTTGTGATTTGTGTAATTTTGGTGACAAAGGCGAAACGATACGAAAGCTTCCTTGTAGGCATATCTATCATAATTCATGCATCAAGCCTTGGTTAAAATGTAAGATAACCTGCCCGACGTGCAGGACAAATTTAATTGAGGCGTTAAAAAAAACCGATGTGGCTAAGTAAAGCGCTTCTGCTTATGGTACGGCGATGCATTGCAGTTTAGAGCAATCGAATTATTGTATTATATATGTCGATGACATGTGCACTTACTTTTTTATGAGCATTTCATGAACTCAATAAATAATTTTCGTCCTTACCCTTAAGAATTCATGCTGTTCATACGTCAACAGGAAAGGTGTAAAAAGTTAGATTATTAAGCTAAGTATTTTATGTGTGAATTTCTCAAAATTTATGAGCCGGATGTATCAAAGAAATTCAATTTTTCCAAATCTTTATATCTCATAAGGAAGAGTTTGCTGTCGAGCAATTATTGGTTTTTCCAGCATCTTTACAACTTCCGGAGGTTTACAATCACCTATTATTCAGTTAACTATTAAACGTAATAATTGGAAGGTGTTCTCAAAATTTTTGTAGAACTGTCTTTTTTCAACGACAAAAGGGCTTTTTATTATTTTTTGATATCTTAATTTCAAGAAAATCAACTCCTTGAAACGTGATTATTAAACCAGAATGTTTTTCTGAGATCTTTGATAAAAGAGGGTTGAAGTGGGTAAGGAGCATTCGAATTTTCAAAGGAAATTACGAAATAAAAATCAAACTTAGAATATCAGCCCTTTAGAATTTGATCAGTTTGATAGCAATATTTAGCCATACATGGACTGTTAGCTTTGTCTCCATAAAAATCGTGAAATATTTATCAACCAAAACGGACCTTAAGAGAAAATTTGAAGTCCTTATTTCATTCCTACGCCGCTTCTTAGAAGAATTAGGATTCTCCATCCGACACGAGAAGGAAGCACAAAAAATTCTCTTTTACAATTGAATGAAATTGTAACTTTTAATTACCGCTGGTAATTTCGAGCAGTATAATCTCAAAAATTTTACAAGATGAATAATCCTCTCATCCAAAGACTGTATGAGAAGAAGAATAAGGACAAACAGGATCCGGTAAACTTCTCTATCAACACCTAATTTCCTAACTTTCTGCCATTTAACAGAACATTTCAATCCGTCCTGTAGGAAATCAAGCTCCAGATCGTGTTTTAGTGCCAAAAATTTCAAAAAAGAGGCTGTCAGAGCTGGATGACAGCAAGCAAGGAGTCATTCACATCGGGAAATTCACTCTCTCGCCAAACTCTACAAAAGCCCGCAGAATTCCATTCATCACAATGAATGAGGAATCCACCATGCAAAAAGACCCTTCCAAACTGCTTGTGAACCAATCCCAGCCCAACATTAGAACAAACGCCTCAATGCTTGGAGTTTCGAATCTTTTGCATACCAGACCAAACGCAAATGCGAACGATGAGAAGAGAAACTACTTATTGAGCAAGAAAATCCATCATCCGAAGGGATCGAGAAAAAATAAAAAGCAACCAGAAGACCATTTAACTCCATTTGATTTTATCGCGTTGCTTCGATCAGATGCAGATATGGCTGATGAGTTCTGCTATCTGAACAAGTTGGATGACCCTTATGATTGGATCATCGTTGATTTCGACAAGAAGAATCCTAAACAGTACATGACGATCAGTGCGAGAGTAATTTATTGTCATTCCTTTGAGGCTGATATTATGTATTTAATAGGGAATTACCCATTTTTATGATGATCAGACGACTTTTCTAACGATCGAAGAGTGGGAAAGAGAAGTGGCGCTTTACAGAAAAATAAAAGCCATTCCATTCTTTAAGGAATACAAAAACTGGAAGAATTTCACGCTTTGGAAGCAGCTTAACAGACGCAACACGATGAAAAAGCACTCGCAGCATCTCAACCAAGAGTTATTCGTGTTGAATATCCACCTGCAAGGTCCTCTGCTCAATATCAAGAAAGTCATGGTGGAGGAGTTCTCTAAGTGGGATCTCTTCGAAATCAGCACCACAGAAGCTCGTAACGTCGATGAATTTATCAAAGCTCAAGATAAAGCCCGCACAACTCGTCTCCATATGATAGAAAAGACCGAAGGTCTGATCAAAGGCATGGTCCAAGAGTCCTGCGCGAAATCGCTGAATGCGTTCAAGGAAGAGAACAGAATCTCGTCGAAGACTGACGCCAACACCGATGAGGAACCACCACCACTTCTCGTCGGTGATGAAACCAACAAAGAAATGCC
>ENA-UOTX01000592-UOTX01000592.1-compost-metagenome-genome-assembly--contig:-NODE-592-length-36624-cov-12.722385_pt1 | contig 36624 bp, 27 predicted proteins | sample MGYA00238143_ERZ746982 | MGnify/ENA primary metagenome ERZ746982 (study PRJEB28758, sample SAMN06268862) | compost metagenome | isolation source: single cell | place: USA: California, Emeryville, Joint... | reverse complement strand
AACCCGTGGGAGCTTGCACACGATAAAAAAAAAAAGGATGATTCTTTTTTTTGAATTACTTTAAATATCGAACCTATATCGTTAAAATGAATCAAAAGGAAAACACCATAACAGACAAGATCTCTATACAGAAGGCCTGAATAGAGTAATTAAGAAATGAATGCAATATTTAGTGAATTGATTCTCTTATTTTTGATTTGCTTTCCTTAATGGAGAAGCGCCACCCTTACGACAATAAGATAAACTTGGTTATTTCATATTTAAAAAGCAAAGGGACCACGGAGAAGCTAAAGCAATTACTTAATTAAAGAAGAAAAGTTATTTTACCAATGGTGTATCTATCTCCTAATTCGATTAATTTCTGTTTTTTCCCAGTCGAAAAATCGTACCCACCAATACAAAGATCACTTGCAACGGTCACCAGCCGTTTACCATCGGGAGTCCATCTAACAGAGTTTATTTCGGCTGAAAAAAAGATAAGAACTAGTTCTCAAGAGTATTCCAATACAGTTATGAATTTGTTCCTTGAGCACTTCTAACTTTGGTTTGCGTATATCAAAGACTTTAAGGTATTTATCCCTTCCAACGCAGGCGAGTAGAGTCCCTTCCGGGTTCCAATCGATCCAAAAACATTCTATCCGTTATGAGATTGCTTTGATTGCAGATAATTTACCTTCTTGGTCAACTCTGAAGGCAGGTTCAGTCATCATAGTATTTGTATCCATGATAGATAGTTCGTATCTTCCATATTTAATGGCCACTTTGGGTATATCGACGTTCGGGTTCCATCTGCAGCGATTCCATGAACCTTTAAACAATTTTAAGTCCTAGCTGAGAAAAAAATAGTTACAGTCTAGCTCCCTGCCCTTGAATTGGCGATAGCCTGAGTAATAATCAGTTTCCACATCATTCAATGAAAATATCCCATCATTATCTAGCACTGCCATCTTTAGTCCCTCGGGATCGAATGATAGACTCGCGATTTCACCTATCGAATCCAATTGCTATCAAAACGCATTTCAAAGGAATTAAAGTACTTGTATGTGGCACTTTCCAGCGCGCCTTCTTTGCGATTTGCATATTCGCGTAGTCAAAGAGATGATAAGACGTTTTGTTTCTCACTGAGAGCAGACCCATGAAATTTCTCTTTTTATTGGTTGCAATGTCCAATATCACTAAGCGAATAAGACTTCTCGAGTGGATAAATGACTTACTTCCTGGAGAATCGCCGAAACTAAATAATCTTCTGACTCTGAGAGGGTTTTCGGTCATTTCAAACACCTCAAAGTTGCTGAGAGACCGGTACGAGTCGGAGGACACGAATAAATTGGTATCTGGTAATCCTTCGAGATGAGGAATCACTTATAATGGAATACATCTTCAGAACATGGTCAAAGAAAGTGATATCTTTACGTCCAAGTTTGATTTTTGTGCCTTGAAACCGCATTTCAGGGGTCTCACTGCTGAGATCTTGAATGGTGATCTCGTTTGTGCCCCAGGTCGCAATTCCAATTTTGATTCCGTCGTAATTGGCTAGACTTTCTAATGAAAAAGTTTGAAGATGAAGAAGAAGATCGATTACGTTCCATTTCCTGATCCATTCGCTGATTGCCTCTGTCTTTGGGACCCAAATTCATAGTATTTTTGTCTAAATCAGGAGAAGATAAATAATCGCTGGTCTCCTCTTCAATATCACCCTTGGACGCCTCTGTTTTGCCAATGATACTCATTTCTATATTGAGTTTATTACCAGGCTTTAGTCCGAGCATGGATGATCTTCCAGACCCGTTTGTACGGCTACCATCTTTGTTTTCTTCCATTTTTTGAATAAATTAAATCGATTGTTTGACACCTGCTTGAGTCTAGCATAAATAGCTTAATTTTCATAAATCACAGTACGAGATTTTAAAGTATTCATAAGCTGAAGTTTTGAACTGGCAAAAGCTTCAAAGATCTTGACGAATTTTGGGTTTTCCCGAGGGAGAGGGTTATGCTAGCTACTCCAGTGAATGAACGTGTCATCATCGTAAAGACATTCACTGTTTCTAGGACTGTTGCAGGACTGCACTTTAATTTTGTTAAAACTCAAGAGCATGACGACATCGAATTATCCTGAGCTTGTATATTGAGTGGCATTAGCCTAGGACTCAACAAATTTGGATTGAAAAGTCATACTCATTGCCAGTCATGCGCAAATGGTAATGAAGTGGATTCTGTAGTTACCCTCACATCAGAAGTTGCTTTTCATTTGAGTTTTGTAATTTTTTTGGACATATGGCCAATGATTCATAATAGGATTGTAATGGCCTTGACTCTTTGCTGCTCGTTGATGAGATCTATACTTTGGATAAGAGATTCGTTTCAATGTGAAATAACATGTGAATTTTTGTGCATTTTGACCAAAATCAACTTAGAAGCGGAAATCAGAGAACTAGCTAAGCGCGAGCGTAATAACTCCATTAAATGAGACTTATTTTTATGAGTTGGAGACTCCTTCATTAAGAAATGTGATTTCTGCTGATCAAAAATTTGGAAACTCACAGAGCGCGAACTACGTTATCCACTTAATTACCTTACGTTCGACATTTGATCATGAGATTGGAACAAAACTATCGGTTGTTCAAATAAAAATGATTTAATAGTTGACTTTTAAGTAATACTCCAAGCAAATTAAAGAATTGATAATTTTCAAAGTTAAGTTCAAATAATGACGTGAATCAAGGCAAGAGCCCCTCTTATTCTAACCAGAGAGACCATTAATGATGACATTGTCTCCTTTATCGTCTACTAGGTGAGCTTTTCGAAATATTGCGCTTTTTAAACTAGCACAGACTAATAATCGCTGATCTTTTTCCGCATAAATTGGACTGCACAATAATGCATGACCTCTGCTCTAAATCAATGCCAAGAAGGAGAGGGAAAAAAGGATCTCACCTACTACTACTAGGATGAGCAAAACATTTCCCAAAAAAAAAAGAAGCAAACAGAACAAAAAATGACTGAAGAGATCTAGTGTCAATTCCTGTTTTCCACATTCCACCACTAAAACATATCGATATTTTTCTAATGCCAATCGCTATTCAACACGAAACTCATGAAAATGAGGATGTATATTTTCTAATACGTACTCATCAAATTAATTGAAGACTAAGAGTACATTCATGGAGCTTTCAATCGTCGAATTTTTGAAGAAAACAAGACAATCAGGATAATTCGTGATTCTAAGATATTCTGATGCCATTTTCAAACCCATTCCGTCCTACAATTCGATAATCAGTCCTTTTAAACACGACTTACCTCAAACACTTATTACCTCGGTTCTTGTTCATTATTACGGAAATTTGGGATAAGATATTGCCTCTTTAGCTTCTATTGACCTTCATTTGATTTAAACACTTTCAAACGGTTGATCAGAATTATACTAATTCTCCTTAGCAGTTATATTTCGCATCGTCACAAAGAATTTCACAGAAGAAAATATTCTTTGGATATCAAACCAATAGGCTCCTTCTTCAGACAATGTGTCACAGAATCTCATTGTAAAGCTATTCGTACAGCCACTGAATCACGAACAGTAGGAAGCAAAAATCTTATTGAACTTCGAAAAATCTAAATAAGGATTCTCAGGAAATTTGTTTGAAGATCACGTTACGAGGGTACTTAGTAGCTTCAAGCATTAATTCACAAAAAATCTGATTCGAATAGAGAAATATAGTCATATTCCTGGAAACGATAAGAATTCTGCACCATCTTGGCTCTAAAACCAATGTCTCTACCAAAAATAAGGAAAAAATATTGGATGCAGGATGATTTTTCGAGCTTTTCCATCAACAAAAACAAAGGAGCTTCCTCAAAATACCGTCCCTTCAAGCAAGCAAGGACTGGCGATCAGACCACCTCAATAAACTTGAATTTTGCCACAACTTCCGTTATTGGATTCCGAATTCCATTGCTTCTACAGTCGTCTGCTCTTGAAAAAATTTCCGATTATTCAATGCAAACACCAAGTAACGTACACGTTCATATGGAGCATTATGACCTCTGTTAAGTTATTCTAGGCATGAAAAGGAACCCATTGCACGATTCTGGCTCAAGAAGCGAATAAAATTTATTCGAAATTCTGATTTCGAAGTTAATAGATTCAAACCTTGTTCTCAGAACCCTCATAATTCCCGATATTTCCAACTCTTACCGATACATAGGAAAATCATCATAGTAGGAGAAAACTCGCAATACTTCCCATCAAAATGCACCAAGCGTCATCATGCACCACATTTTTGAAGACTATACCCTATCAATGGTAATAGAATACGGGATTTCCATGTCTTTCTTGAATATATCGAACCATTTGTCCTGAAATGGAAGTTTGGATTTTCAGATATTGAAAGATACTTTTAGGAGCAATTAATCCAATTTTGACTTTCCTTATTAAGGCTTTTGAAGAATTAGACAAGAGTTTATTTTAGATCGGAGGTTCTAAACTTAGCTTTTCGAATATTCATTAATAGCTCGGGATTTTCAATCCTGAATATGAAAATGCAAAATTTGATTTGAATCATTCAATTTTTTATTTTCGAGATTTGGATATTAAGATTTAAATACTGCTAAATAAGAACTCGTAAAGTTACAAAAACCGCCGACTCTAACTCACTACTCGAAGGAATTCTTCCTTACATGCGCGGTGAGGGCTACTTTGGACAATATTCTTAAAGAGTACCTCTTGTTTCAATGATTTCTGATCTGCGTCATCATATCAACTCAGAATCCAAAAATAACGGATTCGACTCGAGATTAACTTGATTTTTTCGAATAATTAATTAAGGGCCGTTAGTATTGCTAAATATAACTATATTGTATTTAAACAGTATTGTGGCACATTTTGAGAAATCAATTTTTAACTTTCAGAGTGAACGCGTTCGAAATATGTACAATCCCCGGTTGGATCTATTGATGAATTTTTCCCAGATGAGGGAGTTTTCTGGTCTCCAGGGGTCAGACTCAAACTCCGTAAATCAAATGGCAGCATGTCCCCCGCGGAGGAAGCGGTTGCCGAGCACATATACAAGTATTTCAAACGATTGCAGAGAGGAACTCGTGAAAAGAGTCACGGAGAATAAAGAAAAAATTATTGAGGTATTTTTGGCATTTTTTGGGCATTTACTAAGCGATATAATATGTTAGGTGGCAAAGGACCTCAAGCTAAACTATTCGACAGCAAAGTCTATTCTCCGAGTATACAAATCTCAAAAGAGAGTGGAGAAAATTCCTCAAAAATTAAGAATTAAGAAAAAAAGGACCCGACGCGCCTTGAAACCCACTGCAAGTTCTAATCAAGTTATCGGCAATAACCAGAGCAAAAATGTAGCAAATAATTTAAAACCTGGGTCTGCTGAGGGGAAGCAGCCAGATGTTAAACTCGAAACCAAAGAGGAAGAACAAGGAATGCCTAAAATAAATCTGCAGCAGCAACAGCAAATACAATTCAGTCCAAATATGCAGTTAAATTTTCAAAAATACCAACAAAGTCCGTGTCTTTCCTCCCTTTCTTTCCAAACCCATCCAGCAACAACTGAATTGCCAGGCGAATTGGCTCTTGGAAAGAGGATTTTAAACTATCAGAACAAAGAAGCACTTGTTGGACTCAGAACAGGGTTTTATAATCCATTAAGCCCTCAAGTTCCGCAGGTATCATTGGAAATGATGAAATTGGCAAGTGCTTCAGCTGGAGTTGATAATTCGATTTTAAAATATCATCAGATAATGTTAGAAAACGCGCGAGCACCGGGGTATCAAGAGCTCATGAATAATTTTCAAGTCAGCGCAAATACACTGCCGAATATTGCTAGCTACAGGGACCTCATAAAACCAAATTGGTTCAGTTTCCCTTCGAATTATCAGCCGGGTCATAAACATTCTTAGTTTCAAGTAGGATAATGGTTTTTTCTATTTATTTTTAGTTAGATTGTTTTCTGCAAATTCAATTAATCTATTCTCAAAGATTTCAATGAATTAGGCATTTATATGGAAATGTTAAAAAGCAAATCCTTTCTTGCATTGAACACATCTCTTTCAGCAGCCTCGAGCGATTTGATACAAGGTAAAATGTCAGCGACAGTTACTTTGGTATTCGATTTAGAAGCCTAGCATCAAAGCAAACTTTTACATGTTGTTTGCACATTTCAAGTCATTATTCGATAAATATCATCAGGCTATTAAAATTGAAGAGTCAGAATGCTATTTTTAACACTAGTTGCTTAACACAGATCAAAGAAGGAGAAAAAGGCTCTAGGGTAGTTTTCAGCCTTCTAATGACGAGTCCAACTTGAGATCGTGGTCTAGAACTAGTAGGCATCGGCAATATTCATAAATATGCCGAAAATTATCCAAGGGTCTAAAGGAGGAAATGTAGCAGCATTGACTTGCTCTTTACATTTCGCTTCAGTGAGTTCGTACAAGAGATAAAAAAGATTGCGGATTGTCCTCTTCATCATTGTGTAAATCATAAGGATGTGTAAAAACTCTCAGAGTTATGAAATCGCGCCTTGCAGTAACTGATAACAGATAACTAATAGCCTAGCTAGCAGATATGACTCTCCAAAGATATTACCTCTGGCAAATGCAGATGAAGCTAGCTTACTATTTCTCATCTGACGAGGCAATCAAAGCTAAATTTAAATAATATTTGAATAATTATACAGAAAACTGGTTGGGTAAGTATTCAAGAATATGATATCCTATGGAGGCGCTTGTCTGAGACAGGCTTTAGCTTTTATTAACCCCTTCTGTTATCTCTATTACAGCATTTCTATTTTTTCTTCCTTTTTCCAAGCATAACGGTAACCTCTCCGACAACCAAGTTTTCTGCTATAATTTTTCCAGCTCATAAGCCTATGCATTCGAAAAAGTGGTTCCAACCGCTGCATGTGACAAGGGGAATCAATCTCTGCACAAAGGATATCTTTTCTCGGTAAACAAACCAATTTTAAAGCGTGGCAGAGTTCCAGCGCAGATACAGAATTAATTTAATCTTGAGTATATACTCTTGTCAAAACAAAGCCATCAATGAACGAAAAGTTTATTATTTTTCTTCCGACAGACTGGAACTCCTCCATTAGTATCATAATCTCAGGTCTGGCAACGTTCACTGTCGTTGTATATGGCTTCTATGCCAAAATTTCAAGAGATGTGCTTGGAAAAATGGTTTTAGCCGTCAATATTGCAGATCTTGCTTTCTGCCTTATCATGCTTAGCGTTCACGTGTACAGCGGAAGCACTGGTTTTTACTGTAAGGCGATACAAGCAATGGCGCATTGCTCGTTGTTGTATTCCTTGTTTTGGGGAACTTTCTTCGGTCATGCCTTTTACACGCTCGTAAAGCACCAAACAACCTTGGTAATAGAAAAATCTTACAGATACTACATGGCGATATCGTCTGTTTGCTCGATTGGCCTTTCAATGGCAACATTTTTTACAAATTACTCCGAATATGACTCCCATCTCGATGCGTGCGTGCATTTTGTTCAGGCTGGTGAGTTCGATGTCACTTTAATTCTGTTTTCGCAGGTTCCGATAACGTGTGTCACTGTTATGGGAACGTATTGGTATATTCGAGCCGCCTACCTGCTCAATGGTGATGAAGGCAACCTGAAAGTTAAAAACCCGCTTACTTTGCTGGTATACCCTGGGATTGTGATCGTCTGCTGGCTGCCGGTGAACCTCGTGAGTACTCTCATTGGTTTTGGTATCACACCGAGTCGGTTCGTTGATTTATTCACGAAAAATTTGTATGAGCTCCAAGGGTTTTTTGACGCTGTTGTGTACGGTATTACGCCACTCATGAGAAAGTGCTCTCAGCGTGAGCGTAGAGCCGTTGAAGAGGCGGGTTATGATCAGTCGTTGGTAGTGGGCGGACATAACATAACCCCGATGCTTACAGACGGTGATGCTGAATTTACTGATGAAGAGCCAAAAGCAGTTTCGCCGAGTTTTGAATAAATAGTGATTGATTTTTGCAAATTTTGTCCTTGTTTTAATGATTTTATATCTCGTGAAAAGATGATGTGAGGAAATCTTTTTCTTATATCAAACTGTTATTAACTAATCAGGTTTCCGAAATGAATTTTCGCAGTTCTAGAGAGTCGTCGGTTTGTTTTTCGTGGATTTTAGGAAATTTATTCCAGTTTCACATGCATAGTACATCTCAAATGAATCAGCATGATTTTTCAATGAAACGTTAAAAATACTGCTTAAAGCAAGAAAATTAAACATACTAGGAACTGCTTCGCAAGAGTTCAGTCCTCTTTTCCTTTCAATAATAAACTGAAATATTTTACGCAATACACCCAGTTGGAGGGATTTGATGACTCAAGCGGATCCAATTAATTTGTTAAATTCAAACCGAGCTATATACATTTTCTCTATGGACTTGAGCCAACCCTTTCCCGCAGATTCACATTATTCATTCGCTACGGAACCCTACCATGATGCGATATACTTTTCAACCAATCCTATCTCTCTTATCTCGCCTGCTCTTTCATTAGTGGCGACATTTCTCGCTACAATCGTCTGCATTCTATCAAAATTTTACAAAGAACCTCTGGGACTAATGGTGTTCGCCATCAACACAGCCGATTTCTTTTTCTGTTTTTGCAAACTAACCGTCATCGTCCATACTCCTCCCAACACGACCTACTGCAAGATCCTTCAAGTATTCACCTACATCTCGCTTCTCTCCTCCTCATTTTGGGGCGTTTTCTTCGGCCACGCACTGTTTGTCTCGGCCAAGCGCCAAACTACCCTTGTCTTATCGGGTCTCACGAAATATTATTGCATTTTTGCAATAGTGATTCCAGTGATTGTGGGAATGACCATCCCGTTTACTGACTACGTGATCTATTCACCAGCGGTGCAGACTTGTGTTCATAGGATTTACGATGGAAAGGTTGACTACACGTTCATTTTCTATGGAGCTATCCCGATCATTGGAGTATGTCTGATGAGTATCCTTTGGTATTTCCTTGCAGGTTTCCATCTCAAAAAGCTACTTGGAAAGCAAAATGCGAGCAGTATCATCGCTCTTATTGCGTATCCCGCGATTTTCATTATTTGCTGGACGCCTATAATGTTTAAGAATACGCTGGCTATGGTCGGGATAGTTCCAAGCAACACAATGTCGATCATCTTGAGAGAATTGTGTCAATTACATGGATTTTTAGATGCTGTTGTCTATGGAGGAGGGATTCAGAATTTGCAGAAGAGAGTCAAGGGAGTTGTGTCGAAATGTTGTCTATGCATAACTGGACGGTCGACTTCGCTGAGACCGACGAGTGACGTTGCGCTAAGCTCAAATCCCCTGCTATCAAAAAGTGATCTCGAACAGAGTAAACGACTCTACGGCATCGAATCTGATATTATCTATGAGGCTCCTAATGATGACAGAAGATCACGCTACTTGACGTAATAATGAAAATTTATTAAATCGTTGTTTAATTCTTATGATTAGGCTTTCGTTGACCTCCTCTGATAGGAAATAGAGTCAAATGCAGATTGTTGAGAGGCCGTGATGCTGGATGCCTTGTTGTCGATTAGTCGAAAAATCTGCCTGTCATTTTCATGAAATGACTTATAAACACCAACGGATATTTTTTTATCGCGTTGAATTGGCTAGAGGGTGTGATGCGTTGTGCTTCGTTTTTTCTAGCAATGCCTTTCCATTATGTGCATACGATAATGGATGTTTACATACTTTTATCACAATTTTCTAAAAATCAGCGAAATCCATTCTTAGCGATTTACTACGTGTGTAATTCCAAATTGCTAAAGGACAACAGAGACTATTTGCAGGATATAGGAGAAATAAATATTATATTAGCTTGACTCAAATGTGTAGTTATGAAATGACGTGCAGTTATTCCTAACGAAGCTACTATCATAGAGTATATACAACTCCGATTTTGAGGAACAAATCCATAATCGTGCAATTAAAAAGTGAATAGTTTATTTAATGCTTAACTGTTGGGTACTTTCGGAACTTTCTATTGCGTCTCGGAAGCACCTTCTCTTCCAAGACTTGGCTTTGAGAGGTGCTGGCGGTGTTTGAGCAATTACTTAGTGACGTCTGAGAAATAGCCAGAACTCTAGATCTTGGCTTACTTAGCGAGAGACAAAGGGTAGGTTTTTGTAACAGTTGGTCGAGAGGAGGGAAATTAGTGTCATCAATAGAAAATTGCCCAGATTTGATGAGTGATGGACTAATTGTGGATTTTCTGGTTGATTTCACGAGAGATACCTCTGGGGCTTTATCGAAAATTTCAGAGACACAGCTCTTTTCGTGAGTCTGACTCATTTGAGTGCTTTCGGTGAGTTCATGAGTTTCTATGAGATCGTTATCCAACGAAATTCTGGAATTTGTTAACGATTCTTTCTTGTCATCTGCTTGAGGTGATGAAAGTTCTTCAGAAATTTCGATATGAGGATTGCATTTGGCTTCTTCAGGTTGAAAAACTAGCTCGTTTGTTTTCGGAAGTTTCTCAGCCCTATCGTCTGCTAACTGTGTGAGTTCGTGTTGATTATCCTTGGAAATAGTCTCTTGAACGATCATTTCAGGCACAGATGAGAGAGAATCAAGCTCTTTGCCCAAGTCACTTTGATCTTCATTATCGTCTGGAACGGATGGGTTAGCTTCATCGAGCGGACGATTTTCAGCGGAGTTATGATTGATATTATCGGTCTGTTCTTCTTGGAGGTTTGCCAGAGGTTGTTTTTCTTCGGCTTGGTCTTCTTCCTCACCAGAAAGATGTTGGGCTTCATTTTCATAGCTTAATTGCTCATTATTGTTCGTCTTTTCCTCAACTTCAGCCTCATTGTCTTCACCTTCAGATTTCTTTTCTTCAATAAGCTCCATGTTTGACGCTGCTATTTCAATTTCCCCACAACACGTATCATTCTCTTGCAAATCGTTGGGTAGAGTGCTGGGAATAGCTATTTCTTCTTCTTCAAGGATCTGCTCTACCTTGTCTTCTGCAACGTCACAGTTTTCAGCCATTGAAGCAGCAGAATCTTCACCCTTCTCAGAAGCTTCAGGCAAAACACAACCATCACCCTCTAATCTCTTGTCCTCTTCATTCTCAAAGTCTTTGACTTCATCTGTCTTTTCGTCATTGGTTGGTTTCTCCGCTTCTTCGTTCTCAGCTTGTTGGATAGGAGACTGACACTTCTCTTCATTAAAATTAATTTCAGGAAAATTTTCTGCTAGCTTATCGTTAGTATCGCCAATATTCTCTATTACTGAAGGAACATTTAGAATTTCCTGAACCTCCGGAGAACGTAATAAGAGTTGACTCTCCAAAGTCGCTTTTTCTGTTAACAGGTTGTTCGGATTTGAAGGAGGGTGAATCGGAGATGTCTGGTACTCAACGGACGGGTCTTTCAAATCCGTTTCAAGTGGCCGGTTTTCCATGGACTTATTGGCAAAAGTCGGCTTCGATTCAACAGTGTCCTTCCCATCCACAGAGAGCGCTCTTACTGCACCGATAATGGAATCCATGTACTCACTTTCGTGCATTTTCATGCTTTCAGGATTATAAACAGATGCATTTAGCAGAGAACTATGTTGCTCTCGATATGATTTACTCTCGGCAAAATCCCGGGGACCCTTTTCTGGTCTTGAATCGCCCTTTCTCTTTTTCTTGTGATAATCCAGAAAATCTGGATCGCTGTTTTTCGCGCAGCAAAGTTGATTTCCCATAGTCACTAGTAGTCGGCGAGCTTTGGACTTCGATTTATCGAATAAAGATTGATTATATCTTGCTGAATGACGCGGTTTATATGCCCTTTTGATTAGGCGTTTTGTTCGGAACTTAGTGATTTCGATTGATGAAAAAGTACTGAACAAATTACAATCTGTTTTTTCTGAGAATTGAACAAACTTGAACATTTCTCCAAAGGACCTAATTCAATCGCTTAGAAACATTGTTTCAGCTATGCCGCCTGAGGGATACCAACATAGAAACTATCATTTTGTTATCAGAAGAAGTTATTAAATAATGAACCAGCTTAGTTGCAATTGCAAATAGTTGACACAACACTTCAGTTCAAAGATTTCCAAAATACTTTATTTTCTTCCTTTGATTTAGTATTCTAGTTCACTTTCACAGTGTGTGAGATAAAGAAAATTAATTTATATTTCGTGGAAGTAATTATCACTAGCATGCAAGAATTTATTTGTAGGAAATAATGCTAAAGACAGCTATTTACAACTCTAAGTTTTTCTTTCATTCATCTCTCAGTAAAGAGTCTACATGCAATTTAAAATTTGACCTTTTTAATGTTTTGCTCCTGAATACCTTCGGAACTTTCTATTGCGTCTCGGAAGCATCTTCTCTTCCAAGACTTGGCTTTGAGGGGTGCTGGTGCTGTTTGAACGATTTCCCAGTGACGTTTGAGAGAAAGCCATCACTTTTGATTTCGGCTTGCTCATTGAATTACGAGGCTTTTCTAGCAGCTGGTCGAGTGGAGGGAAGTTAATATCATCGACTTGAAACTTGCCGGATTTAATAACTGATGGGCTGATTGTGGATTTTCGGGTTGAACTCACTCGCGAGGCTTCTGAGGCTTTATCGAAAATTTCAGAGGGGAAGTTTTTATCAGTGAGCTGGCCCATGGAAGTGGTTTCAGAATGATCATGTGTTTCTGCAAAATCGTTGTCTAGCGACATTCTCGAGTCAGCAAACGACTTCTTCATAGCGTCTTCAGTCTGGTCTGGGATTTCTTCAGAAATTTCGGTATAACATTTGGCCTCCTCGTGTTGGAGATCTTTTTTATTATCTTCAAGTTCATTATTTTTCTCAATTGTAGCCTTTGTATCTTCTAGGAGGACTTCTTTACAATTAATTTCAGGTTTTATTGAGGAAGACTCAGACTTTTCGCTCACCTCTCTCTGCTCCGAATCTGTTTTCTCTTTTTCCTCCTCCTTCTCTTTCTCACTGTTTTTTGAGCTTTCATGAACTATATGGCCTTCTACGATCTCTTCTTCTTGAGGTGCCATGGAATTGCGTTTTTCTTGGGGTTCAGGGTTTGCGGGCTCGTTGATCTCGTTAATCAGTCTATTTTCCTCAGCCTCTGTCACATTTTCTTGAATCACTTCCGACTTTGGGGTTACTACTTGAAGTCCCTCTTGATGATCCTCGTTCCCTTCGAGATCATTCAACAACTCACTCGGAAGTCGGATTCCTTCTTCTTCTAGGTTTTGCTTCAAATTTTCGACAGCTTCATTTTCCGTTTTATGCTCTTCTGTCATTAATGTTGGCTTGATCTCGTTTACATTACTTTCAGAAAATGGTAGCGATTGAAGAGACGTAGCAACTGCTTCTTGCTCTGCCCCCGCCTGTCCCTCTTTTTCATTCGCAACGTGAGGCTTAGAGATTTCGGTCACTTTCTGATCACTCAACCACTGTTTTTGTTCAGTCCCATTTCCTAAAGTACCTGCAACCAGCCTATCTTTCTCAGAAAGATATCTCTTCAATGTATCTATCGCTTCCAAAAACTCTTGTACTTTCGAGGCTTGGCTTTCTGGATCCTCTGGAGCTGACAAGTCTGCGTCCGCAGATTTTTCAATTGGAGAAATGTCTTTCTCTAAGCAAGCGTTTGCCTTCAATTTTGCCTCGAAGTCATTGTATTTGGGAAGTGAAACAGGTTTATGCAAAGACTCCCGCTTTGAATCTTCACAAGAGAAATTCAAAATTCGATCAGTGTTGTGATCTCCGCCCTCAGCCTCATTCCTTTGCGATCGCTCAGTATGCTGAGTAGCATTGAGCAGCAGATTATGGTGCTCTTGATATGGTAAGCATTCAGATCTATTTGAGCTCTCGCGGTCGCTGTTCTTGCCTTTCCTTCGATTTTTTCTTTCCATATTATCTAAATGGTTTTGGTTGCTGCCGTCGGTGCAGCAAAATTGGTTTCCCATAGTCACTAAATGCAGTTCGTGGCCGTTTAGAGTATGGATTTCATAAAAATTCTGTTTGGTTTTATTATATTTGCGCTGAAAGCCAATATTAAGTCGCCTTTCACATATTTTAGGAGTTAGACGTTTTTCGATAATCAGTCTTGATGAATAAAGTTTTACTGAATGAAATTCGATATTAATGACTGCTCGTTTTAAGCGATAGCAATCGAAATAGTGGATTTTGAAAAAACAGTCTTGGATACTCAAAAAGAAGAAAACTAACTCATCTATAGGAGAACTAATGCAGTATTTTTCAATGTGTGAGGATGAAATAGCTCCGTACAACCGCAATTGAAAAATAAAATTAAGCCACGGAGATCCTTTTTATAGTTGTCGTTAAAACCGCGGAAAAATCCTTCGCTAAATTGGAATGATTTTGCCTTTCGGATCGAAAAATGATATTTCTAAGCTAGGATTGAGCCACAATGAAAATCTTCATTACAAATTTCAGATCCTTGTAATCCCACGAATAAATCAGGACGAGCAGTTATTTTCTTTGTAGACGATAACCGAGGAGAGGAGCGGATGGCAATTAACTCTGGAGAGGATGCGGATCGCTTCTGGGAATGAGCACATAGATCTGAGTAATTTCCCCTTTTTGCCAATAAAAAGGAAAGTAATTTAGATACTCCCAGCGCACGATACGATAGCAACATTCTGATTTCTATTCTTGCCTAATTTGGAAATTTGGCTGCATTTATCCGAATAGTAAATTTTCAATACACTATATTTTGCCGTTTTTACTATTACTGGGTTTGAAAATTAAGGAAATTTTAAGCTATTTCTAAAGTTCTACGAGAAATCAAAATCGAAATGGGAGCTCAGTGCGCACCTTGCATTCGAAAGGCTGGATCTCTTGATGGTAAAGAAAATGGCTTGGGCCGGGAAGAGAAAATCATTGTCTACCTTGATAAAGGCAAGAAGGCAAGAGAATTTAAGCAGTCTGATGTCATGCAGCAGAAATCATCACGAATGTCTCTTGCTATTGATTCCGCGAGTAGCTATTGGAAGAAAGATGATGACGGATCTCATAAACCTGAAATTACTTACGTTATCGAAGATTCAGCAGAACTGATGCGATTGAATCAAGGAATCGTGACAGTAGGAGTAGAAAATCATTTTTGTTTTCGTCTTTTTACCTTTTCTTATAGGAATTGCGAGCTGCGAGAAAGGTTAATTATTATTACCCTTTTCAGCCTAGAGGAAGGTTCAAATCTCATGGCACAAACTCTACGGCTATCGATGAAGAGGAACAGCTATAAATATTTATGATTTTCGTTGAAAAAACATTATGGTCCTTGATGGAATGGAAATGCAAATCAAAACTTTACAGCCGTGATACGTAGGTCGACCCAAAAGAAAATAGCAAGTGACTTGAAGAATGATTCTAACTTGAATTTACTGGATATTTGCTTTAATTTCAAATATATATTTATGTATTGATAATTTGTAAGAGATCTATCATTATTACTCATCAGTGCTTACCCTCGAATTATTTATACTATAAATACGCTGATTCTTGCAGTCCTTATTAATTACCTTATCTTCGATGATTATATCTTTTACAGGTTAAAATGAATAATTTTCAGTCATTTTGTTATTTAATTCCTTGCTACTTCGTCTAGTATTGTTTCCAAAATCAAGGCAGTCTCTCTTACTTGCATCTGATAACATATTCGAGCTTTCTTAATACCTCTTCAGCTCACCTTTTTTGTCAATATTTGTTTGTTCGTGAGAGTATTTTAATGCCATAAGCTTATACAACCAGACAAAATACATTTTAAGATTGGCTTTGATAGGCTTATTGGTTACGAAATAAACACAGGCATTGATCAGATATGCAAGACACATATATATACTCACTCTAGATCCATGCAATATTCTTCAACTGGAATTAATTAATTTACTTTATATGCAAGGTTATTTGGTTTTTCTCCCTCTATCGATGATTTCAATTATAAGACAATGGCGATTTAATCTCCTCCATTATCATCCGCGCACTATTGTTGCTCAGATCATGATTCTCAGGCATCATATTGAAACTATTATTTTGAGCATCAAGCCACTGGTCGTTAAAGAACGGCTTCTTCGAGATACTATCCAAAGGCTCACACTCTTCACTATTAAGCCTCCGTTTTACATCCTTTGTTGACGCAATGTAGACAATTCCGATGAAAAAAGGTGGCATTCTCGCCAACAGCTCCATCCAGTAATTCCAGTCGTTCAGTTCCATACCCTTAAAAAGATAAACCAGATTCGCCACAGTCAATGGCGCCCAGCATAAAGCCACAATCATTGGATATACCGTCATTGAACGAATCTGCCCTTTCTGGCCGATCTTTAAGTACAACGAGTGCAACGATCTCTTGGCTCTCACAAAGCAATAGAGCCAGTAGCCGATTGCCAGTAGCAGCGGAGCGATGATCAGTGAAGGGTATTTGTAATCAGTACGGTTCATTGGAAGCGCCTGATAGCACACCCGGTTGTCGAAAACCTCGGGGCTGAGGTTAAGATCATGAACGATGGATATCGCAACAAAAGGCAGTGGAAGAATAACGCCAAGGATGTAGTAATAATTCATATATTGATCAAGCTGTGAGACGTCCTCTCTTTCTAGTATCGTCTTAATGGCGTGAGAGAAAAAACAGGACCAGAGCAATGAGGAAATGTAACCGAATTCCTCCATGGCGGCGATGACAGTACAGGCGGAAGTGTGCACATAAGCCACGAGTATGAAAGCCAACGTGTAGATGGTGCTCGAGAGGCTGATGAGAAAAATTATTCTTGGAATATTTCGAGTGAAGCTCTTCGTTGCGAGTCCAACGAGGAGGAAAATAGTAAATCCAATGGAAGCAAAGCCTATGCTTGTCCAGTAGAAAACTAAGTATGAGAAAGAGTTTATGAGGAGAGCGGTCATGAATTAGAATCTTGTGAGCATAGGAGTGCAGAATTTGCTCGTAAATAAATTTAATTGATGAAGCAACTGGACGTTCGATTGTTCGATTTGATAACTTGCTCACAAAAAGGAAATTTTGAATGAATATTCTTTAGATATCCAATTTTATTTTGATTATTCTGTGATATTGGTTCAGTATAACTGGATGATTGATTGCGAGTGAAAACGAGATTACTTACCTAAGAAAGCTGATGCAACTGATGAAAGCTAGCGCAAATGACGTCTCACAAAGATTTAATCATTTTTTCTTTTGTAGTTTGAACAGAAAGAGGGGTCTTTAGATAATTATGGGATTCAGTTTGTAGTGATATTTCGTGTTTAGCGCTTAAAATCTTGAAAATCAAGCTAATACAAATGAAATAGAGTGGCAAGTAGATCTCATTCACAATGACCTGCCTCTGAGGCTCATTTACATTGACCAGTTTTTTTCAATAATCAATTTGTGATTATGTACTAATTAATTAAGTTCTATTTGATATTCATCGGAGCATTATAAACTTTCCTTTCAATAATGCATCGAGTCTTATGTACAACTGGTCTGGCTGTGTAAATTGCAACTGCTTTGTAAGCTTATGATCAAGGCATGTGTCCTCTAGTTCCTCGAAAATTTGATGGGTTGACTCATTGATTCACACAGTATGGAGCAAATTTGTTCGACGTTGCATTCGCACCAATTGGTCGAGTATTTAATTCCAGCTTCATGACCTCATGTGCTGCTCAAGAAGCTTGCTCGATCATTAGGTGATATCACCATATAAGTATTCTTGAACAGAAAAAAAGCTGAAGAACTCCTGGCTTTTCATGGGTTCTCCACCTTGTTTTTATGATTGATAATCTCAAGAGCCCATCTCAACTTGGCATCTTGTGAAAAGGCTCTCCTCCATAGATTTGTATCTCATCGAGACAGATATCGCAAGTGTATTTGATCACCTGTCCTGCTCTCTGGACCGGCTGAGTCCTGAACTTCACGTTGGTTACCAGCAAGAGGTCTTAAGATGAAGTCAGTTTTCTCGTTTCATTGTAAGAGATTTTTACTTGAAACTATTTTTACCCTACAGACTTCGAGCCGAAAGAAAGAGATCTGCGAAGACTTTTGCTGAAGTAATGGCTGAAGAATAATCTTCCAGAGATGATCTTATCTTTTCGTTAAGAGGCAACTTGTTTCGTTCGTTAGAGATCCGAAATTTCCTAGCTTCTTTTCTGGAAATGATGAGAAGAGATAGTTTTCTCCGTGAAATCAGCATCTAAGCTTATGTTGGTCTGAAGGTTGTCCTTATATTCAGTTTTGCAGTTGGGTTGTTGTTTCAGAATCGATAATCCTCTCAGAAAAGCTTCCTTTGAGTCATAAGCAAGAAGTTCTTGCTCCGAGTGTTCGGCTATCGTTTAGAAAAAGCTCTTTTGTATCGGCCATTAAATGATGTTTCCTTAGGTTTAAAGGCTGCTCTCTCAGAGGAAAGTAGGAGCGAGGATCATATTCGTTCAGAATAATTTTATTTTTGATAGATGTTAATCAGGAATTTCTGTTGTGGTTTTGTTTTTTAGGATATAATAATTGGACGTCAACTGAATCCAGAGATTGGAAGTGATTTTGAAGTAGATCCTGAGATTAAATTAATGACATGATCATTTTTCATTGACAATATTTCAGAGTGGAATCGGAAATAACATCAGAACAGATCTTTTTTTTCTATATCAACAACATCTTTACTTTTCAAAATGTGTTTTGTTCATTCAAAAGTATTTACCCCGAAGCATACCATGATAAGGGCTTCAATGGACTCGGATCCAATAGTTTGAGAGCTTATTGATATTCAATTAGGTAGACAAAGAGAATGAGAGAACATGCTGGATCTTTTCATCAAGATTAATGAATAACTTTAACAAGTCCGCGGTTTCTCAAGTGAATAATTTCTTGATACCTATTGAAGCAGAACAGAAGCATTAACTTTCAAACTTCAATTAGAAAAATAAGGGTAGTTCATCGAAGTAAAATACTTGATGAAAAAAAAACTCTCATGCCTGCACAAACACAACTCTAGTCATCACCATCAACAATGAATGAATGTATGCTTTTCTAAAATTATTCGAACCGATTGATAATCAAAATCGGTCATTTTTTTTTTTCAAACTATCCTTAAGGGGACATGTATCAGCAAAGCCAAAGCTCAAGATCAGAATTCCTGTGTCCCAAAATTCACTTCTAAAGCACAATTCTGCCATAAAATTGGATAAGAGCAAATCTTATCCCAATGCTTTATGAGAATTGCTCTCCCATATGGAAGTAGTGAAAACAAACGTTTTGACATTGGCCTGTGCAGTTCTCTCAAGAACCGAAAGGGATTCACAGACATAGCTTCGAGAAAACCTAAAAAAAAACTGGTAATACGATGGTTTGGAAGTAGTAGATTGACCTCCAGTTTAAAAAGAGGTTCCAATTAGATTTTAAGACCGTTTTCACGGATGTTAAGAAGTAAATAACTGGACAAATATTGCACACGATTTTGTTCCTATTCGCGCTGTAAACAAAACGATAGAGACGATCATTAAATTATCGATACATTACTTAAAGCTTTTTTCAGTCATTAATTTATGATCCGCTAGCACAATTAAAACCCACTTTTACCATATAGCATCCCGAACCCAAACTAATTATTTACAAAAATCTACATCTCCTTTTCTCTTACAGGAAGTTGTTGGGTTCCATTTTCTCTTCTGCAAATAACTCATTAAAAACCAGGAGTTAGCAATCCAAAATTAAGAGAATATCAATTTTAAAACGCTTTAATTTTGGCAATCTGTTGTAAAGAATTTCGAAAAAAGTAATTTAAATCAATGATAGCTATTTTAATCGAGCTCTCTGGACTCTCAGATTAAATTAAACAAAATTTGATCTAACGAACTAAACCGAGTTGACTTGAACAGCACCTTTCCATGTGAATTTCTTCTATTATGGTCCCTCTACACATGACTATAAAAAAACCCAGTCTCTCTCTTTGCAGCCCGCTTTCAAATCCCAAAATGGCCTTAGAGAGAGGTTGGCGAGGAGTTTTGGATGATTAGTTTAGAAAAACCCTCTTAGTACAACGTTGATATGCTTCATTTGCATTCAACAATAATTTAATATAAATCTATCAATGTTTCGCAAAACACCCATTAATTGGAACAAATTTACTGCCGCTTATTGGAATAAGCAATCTCAATCACGTATTTAGAAAAGAAATTTGATCGAAATTACGTAAGACTCTCATAAGTTCGAAATTATTTGAATTTGGAAGGTTTTTCTTCAGATAAACAGAACTAATGGCCTATACTGCACTGGCAAAATTGAAACAGCTATAAGTACGAACTGAAGAACCCTGGATTATAATCTTTTTATTTAGCATAGCAAGCATATAACAAGACCTGAAATAAAACCGCTGAAATCTCTGCCTTTGAGTTGTTACTTGCAAGCTTTCAGCAACTGAATTGCATGTCTTGTGTGTGCTAACTAGATAAATATCAAGCTTCGACAGCCAGACCGGTTGGGTATTGTAATACAAGGAACCTCGCCATCAGTGAGCGCCTTCGTTCGAAAGTTGGCAGAACCCGTAACAGAAAAGCATGAGCTCCATCGTTTGAGAACAGCTAGAGTTCATATTATTAACGAAAATGGGATTATTGCGGCAGTTTGGTCTTTAGGGTGACTGAAAGGACTCTGCCGTGAGTAGATTGTGGGAGGAGTGCGGATTCTATTAGTTGCGAAGTATGTTTTTTGGTTTGTAATTCTTAAAGAGGGGAGGAGTATCAGAGTTATTGTAAGATTAGGAGAAAGGTAGCTAATCATTGCCTTGAAGCAGGAATTTTCATCACTGAAAAATGCCATTCAACATTTAAAATCTCCTTTATATTTGGTCATATTCTCATGGTGGAGGTTGTACTTCCACAGATTTTTGATAGGGAGAGTTGAAGGATGAATTACCAGTGGAGTTAGTTGTGACATTCCTTTTTCATGAAAGCGTAAATTTGCTGTTGATACTTACATTGAGCATTTTGCCGTGCCTCCAAGTAAGCAGTTAGAATATATCTGTCCACTGAATCTGTGCTCGTGATATGCAGCAGTAAGTAAGCCCTGTATATTTTCTGATCTAAATATGATTTCTATTGGCATGTAGTGAAGAATAAACATTGAGTCTGGTTTTATCACTCTGCTTTTGCGAGATTTGTGAAATCATCTGAATCTAGAGGAAATTTCGATTGAGCTTGCAAGAATTTTAATGGTCCTTCTTAATGCGGAAATTTTGCTTTTCCTGCTCTTACGTCTTTGGTTTGAGTTGATATATTTATTCTTTATTACGAGTCGAATACCCTGCCGTTTCATGACAGAAGTTTTCCTTCAGATTGTTTTTTTCGCTTGTGATTTGATTTTCAGAAATAACCTAACAGCATCCTCCCGCTACTTAGGTTTTAAGGAAGAGGAGTATCAAATCAAATTGAGAGCCCTGCGTTTCAACAAAAATAAAGGGAAAGCATTTCTTAAATTATCCACTTTATATGGAGTTAGAACTTTGAAACTAAGAAGTTAAAAATATTTGAGATTACATGATAGCCAAACATTAAATGAACATATTATCAGCTTTTAACATTAATATCCGCGTATAGTACACTACCTCTCATAGAAATTAACGTAATTATTGCTCTGCAATATTAATCAAAGAGTCAGTTGTAGGGAACTCATCCTTCAGTCCTCTGAACCTCCTTAAAGTCACCAAGCGCTCAAAAGAACTAGACTTAGGATCGAGAAAGTCAGTCTCGAGCTTCCATCTCGCAGGAAACAGTTTCAGCAGCTGCTGCAAGCGATAATACACCTCAGATTTTTTATCAAGTTTCTCAAAATCGATCAAATCAACTCTCCCACTCAGTAGCAGATTCCCATTTTCAATAACTTCATCTCTCAACCAAAAGCACCTCAAACTCTTTATTTCATCCGCAAGCGCCCACTCTTGATACGTCAACACAATATTGAGATCCGCAACTGGCTCGCACACTCCAGGACCCGCGCACATAAACCCAGCAAAGAAGGAATTCCTCGCTAATTTTGCTATTCTTCCCCCCGCTTTTTTCGCATACTCTTGTCCAATAACTGTCTCCACCAAGTTGAATTTAACACCCTTGATGTTTTCGGCTGCCAATGGACCCTCCTCGCAGCCCCAAAGAAAACCGTTTTTGATGGCCTGTTTCACAGACTCGTCAATCGACGACTCAATAATCCTATGAACAAGCGCGTTTCCCTTTGCTGTTGGAGGTCCAAAGGCCCATAATTTCTGCACGTCTTGTTTTTCCCATTTAGAAAGCGCAAAGAGTTTCTCAGGATCCGCCTGTAATTTTGCAGCATCACAGAGCTCTCTCTCAAGTTCAATGGCAAACGCTGTATCGAATGGCTCCGCAAACGAAATAATGCAGTTTGCCTTGCTGAACGAGTAAGATGGACATGGATGCTCGCTTTTTTTACTCACGCTTTCCTTCAAAACAGGCAGCCGGTCAACGACTTTGATCTCCGTAAACCGATTCAAAATTTCCAACGACCGCTCCAAATGCCGGACATCTAGAGCATAAATCGTATGCAATCCTGTTTCTTGCACCTCAACCTTGGTAAGCGGGTCTATCTGGTACAAAACTCGGATTGCAGTGAGTAATTCCGGCAACTCTGTAGGATTTTTCGGCTCGATAAAAGCTCTGCTATAGTACTTATTATTAAAGCCATAGCTATTATAATGGTGCTCAAGCTTCATTTCTGAGATAAAGACATCGCGAAGCAGGACATCCTTACCGCATTCGAGAGAAAACAACGTAAAATCCCCTGCTTTCACACCATAATTTTCCACCAGAGCACCAGTCTCATTGATTCGGTATTGGTACTTAATCCTCTGTCCTTCGAAGCACTTCAAGCCTTTGGGGTCGTTAACCAATACGTTAAGCATTTCATCAACGTGAATTCGACCAGACAGAATTCTCGTGAACAACAAAAACCCTTTACTTACGCCGCATTTTATCGGCAAAATTCGATAGCCGTAGATTATACAAGGGCCTTTTTGCGAGCTTTTCTTAAGTATGTCTGAGATGGGATTATTCGTTTTATTGGAGGATTTATAAGCCTCAGCGTGTCTTATCGTTTGCGCTTCTGTACAGGAAGGAATACACTCAACTATCGCATTAAACAGCACCGTGTCAAGGTTCATCCACGTCCGAATAATCACGTTTGCGAGTCTCGGGTCGAATTTTCCAACAAACTCTTTGAGAGCTTCCAGTGGGATTTTGAGCTTTTTGATCGCTCGCTCTATTGTGGGGAAGTCTCGCTCCTGGCACGCTTTGTATAAGCCGAGAATCGGCGACATTACGAAATAAGAAAACGCTCGTTGCCCTTTGAGTTTCCCGTTCTCATCACAAGCTTTTTCATCAGACCATAAATCTTCGCTTGCGTCATAGAAATGGTCGCCCCATAAATTGCTAAGAAATTTGTCCACTTTAATCGCTTTATCATGAGCGGCGTAATATTCTGCCACTTTCGAGAGCGTGAACCCCCAACAGCCGTCTTTGCAAGTAAAAAGCACATTATTTTCACGAGGGTCGTAACGGTATTGCTTATTCTTAGTACCGAATTCGAAAACTAAGCGATCGTTTAACTTTTCAAAGATCTCTTCGAGTTTGAAATAAAACATCTCATGGTTAATGCTTACCTCCATGAGAGCTTCCTCTCTCATATTAATTATCAACAGTGGCTTTATCCCTGCCTGGTGAGAGCGAAAGAGTATCTTTTTAATAGCTTCCGTCACACCTTGCGTAAAATCCACGATCAGGATTATTCCATCCACCATTCGGAAAAACCCATCAGAATTCGCTTGAGTCCAATTATCATCGGAGCACTCGATAAGATTAAACGTGTAGCTCTCAGAAGTCTTGCCTTTTTTGGTAGGAGGCTTGTAGGATATGGGAAACCAAGGTCCGTATTTCTCCCAACGATCAAATGTGAATTTCGGTAGTGCCGCGCGAATGATTCGAGTAAAGAACCAGGCTTTGTCAGTGTCGTAGGTAGCAAATATTGAAAAATTCCTAATGAAATCAAGAGCGTTCCTCTCGCGAGGGAGATGGTCAGAAGTGTATTTATTCATCGGATTGCTGATTCAAATTATTGCGAAGAATTAAAACGTTTTTTTCTTCATGCGAAGAATCATTCATTCCTGTAGTACGATAAAAAACTATGAAATTCTAAATGGATTCACGTTGCTTATGAGAGGAAGGGCTATTGAAGCATTCGCAATGAAATAATGAGTAGAGCTGCTGCTGTCTAAATACATATAATTACATAGTATCAACACACACCACTGTAATACAACACAATACATTCTCTTTAGTTGCTAGCTTTCTCAGCTGCTTCTTGCTGAGCTGCTTCTTTTTGAGCTATATTTATCGCGAGTCGCACTTGCTTGTAGTTCTCATCCAAAAGCTGATCGATCTTTCTGACCATCTCATCAGCGTCTGTGTTATTTTTCATCAATTAGTTCCAAAAAAAGTCAAGCGGGGTTTACCTAGCGAAGAGTCATGCAAAATCTCATTGTATTTTTCTCGCAGTTTCTTCTTTCTCTCGATGTTAAAGAAATACTCTTTCAATTCTTTCTTAAACTGATGATATTTCTCAGGACTGTCAATCATTGGAATATTTCCTTGGAATGGCAGTCGCATAAGCACGCTTCGGTATTTCAGAGCACAGTAGTTGGTGAAAAGGTCCAGATAGTACATTTCTTCGGGATACCGCACGTATAATATGTAGCGAGTGTCGTTGTCATACAACAATATCGCGATCCCGTAAAATGCCATCATGCTCGCCAAGAATAAGATAGCGAGCTCTCCGCTTAGTGGAATATTGCCTTCTCTTTCCCCTTGTTATCCATTATAAAAAGGATGCTTGGAGAAAATTGTTACGTTCTAAATATAATGGATAATATCGCTCCTCGAGAGGGACTGGAGTGAGGCTATTGAACGTCAGTTGCGGCTTGAAATACTTCCATTTGAGGATCTTGTACCCACGCTTGACCCATCGAAAGAATTGTAAAGAACCTCGCGCTGCGAAGTTGGTTCTGGATCTTAAGACAAATTTAGGTGGTTGATTCATTTAATTTTCCATTTGATGAAAACACTGAAAATGACAAATTAGAGAGAAAGATATCGTGAACAAAACATATTACTGTTTCGAAGGGAAGACAATTGAGGTATAACAACATGACTAATAAATCCTATTACTATCAGAGAAGGCATTCAAGTCTTATTTTCAAATCCAAAGCATGGTCTCTCTATCAAAGCAAGGGACAGAAATCTAAGGGTGCTTTGTTGCATTTTTTCAAGGGAGGAAAACTGTGAATAAGTCTCTTGTCTTAAGGTACGAGATTCTGTGTTCCCATAATAGTCTTATTGTATCGATACATTGGTTAGATTCTCTGTTGAATACTGAGATTCTTAATAAATAAAGAGGTGAGAGCGAGTTTATATCTGAAATATATATTGATATATATATTACCGCTATATATAATTCGAATATTATAGATAAGAAGGACTTTTTCCAAAAAGCTTACATTGAAGATAGATATACTGAATAATCAACTTATTAATAATAAAACTTATACCAGGTTGTGCTTTATTCAGAGAGTTGGCTCTTAAACAACCTTTCCGCAATTTTGCGGCTTACGTTTAGTTTTTTCTTAAGTAGCAACTTTCTTTTGCTCAGCTTCTTTGGAAAAATTGTCCTATTAATCATTTTTACTTAACCTATCCTAGTCCCAAATTCATACCTTAGTATCTTTGTAGATCCATTATTCTTATTAAGTGTTGTGGTTTTTGTCGTTTTGTTAATACCGTTTGTTGTTCTTCTGCGTCTTTCAATAGAGACCGATTGCTCAGAGGCTTGATTATTATTATCCTTTTGCAAATTAGATGAGAGATGACCAATATCTCGTTCAATTTCAGAGATCTAACCGAAATAAATTAAGCTACACACTTAAAATTATCCTTACCAATGAAGAGAGAAACTGGTTCTGCTGAAGAAGTAGATTGATTTCTTGCTCTTCAAAGTCTAAGAAAATGAGTTTAAGCCGTTGATTCTCATAAGCAGAGGATTACCTTCATCATCAGAGTTGTTTGTTTCATAAGAGGACTGGGAAACAGAGAATTGACCACGAAGAGTGCTTCTGGCGTTGAAGAGATTCTGCCCCAATTGTTGGTTGAAGAGTGCTAGGGACGGTAAAATGAAAGGGACGGGTTCTTGAATTTGAAGAGCATCGATGGAAGATTGACTTTCTTGGAGTTTGCAGCCAAAGCGATTCATTGTGTAGAAGGCGAAGAAGGAGAAAGAAAAGGAAGAAGGAAGAAATAAGAGAGAGAGATAGAGAGTAGTGGAGGGTTAGACGGAGTCTGTAGATCTTGATTTAATTATCGATTATCTGCGAAGCATTGGGAGGTGTTTAAATATAGATGATGCAAGCGATCTGGATTCAGAATTACTAATCCAAATTTTTGATTTTATTCTCAACCAACTGCTTTCGGAGCTTTATGGATCAAATTTTATTAATTTTGATAAGGAAATTTTTACAAGGATTACCAACTATTAATCTGGAATTTATAAACTGTTTTTCCCGAAGGAAACCAGAGACTCATACCACTATTTGAGAGCATTTATCATACGAACTACGGGTGAGGCCGTGAGAAGGGAGGAAGAAGAGCAAAATTGGGGCTTGAGGGGGAGGAACGCAGAATTCGACGATCATGTAATAAATAGGGTTTTTCTGTTAATCCAAGATCTGCAAAATCGAAAAGCTAATAAAAAATATTACAGAAGCTCTGAATTTTATAAAAAAAGCTCATAATTAAAGCCAAATCGCACGCGCGAGAAGCACCCGTGATATAAAATTTTATACCAGCGTTTGCTGGCTCTCACATTCTGCAGCAGACTACTTATTCGGTTGGAAGAGTTCGCAAGAGGAACTCATGTAGTGATTCTTAGAAAGGAAAAGGCAACTTACTACTTTTTCTTGATGGATTTGAGATTTAGTTCGTTATTTTTTGTTGAAACTCGTGAATCTCGATGATTTGTGTTGAGGCTCTGCTATCTGAATGAAATACGCGAGCATAGAGGACTGCCTGGGGACGCAAGCTTCAACATGAGAAACTCCTGAATAGTTGTAAATTTTTTAACTAACGGTAAGAGAGAGCGTTTTGGAGTTTTGAGACAGTGGAAAATTGTAATTGCTAACGACGTGACTTAGCCGCTTTGTAGACCTTCTCTCATTTTTGAGCGTTTGATTCAATAAAAGTTGGACAGAGATAGTACCCGAGTAGTAAAAAGCTTCGTAATTAAATAAATATATATTTCTCTCTCTCTGACTCCAAAAATGCATCTAACCTTATCGGCTAGCAGGGATGCTTCATCTCCTAGCTCGTCATGATGACTGCTAATGAATGCTGTATTCTCAAAATTTGTTCATATTGCGAGCAACTTCAGGTTTAAGACTCGATATTACTGATAATAGTATGAAATAATGCATACGAAGTAGAAAGGATCCTTTTAGATACAAATAGTAGCAAAATTAGAGTGAAATATGTTTGAACTGTCACCGATTGGGCTTATATGCCTCGTTTCGCAACAAACAGGCATCAATTCGGACAATGATTGGGATATTTTAAAGTTCCTTACAATCAATACGGAAACTTCTTCCAGAAATGTGGTCCTGAAAGCAAACACTCCAAGCTCATGTAAGGTCAGTAATGGAGGATGCATTAGTGAAAAGCGCGGCGAAAAAAGTGAATGATGTTAAAATGAACTCCTATGAGGAATACCACGAAAAACTTTCTATGATATTGTGAGTCAGCGATAATATGACGATATGGCAGAGTTCTCATAGCGTAAATGGGTTGAATTAAATGAAATCGTCACGAAATACATTGCCTTTGCAAAAGTTAGTTTAAATTACACATTAAAACTACGAATATGAAGATATTAAGATCACTTTTTTTTTGTTAATGAGCTCCTAACGGAAAGTACTGAGAAAAAATAAAATTGCGAATAGAGTGAAAACGTACTTGCAAACCAGTCGAACCTTTGGAAATTTCAATCCAATGTGATTTTATAATCACGTCTAAGATAGCACAACTTCTCTTATGTACCGAAAATTGAGCCAGATTCAAATTTCTTTTTCTTCGATCAGCAAATAAAATGCATGAAATATGAGCAACTATGTCGGTTATAAATTCGATAGATTCTTTAAAATATAGTCTTCTCACTTTGGCAAACAAAAATCATACATACAACTAGAGTATAAAATTCAAATTTTTCTTCCCTCCAACTTTGACGGATCGAGTATGAAAATTTGAATGGCACAGATTCGATGAGTGACTATAAAGAAGTTAGCAAAATGATACAATTACATATGTAGCCCAAATATTTGCATACTAGCATCTGTTTTCCAAAAGAGCAACTTAGCAGAACTTGAAATATCTAGCCATATCTTTACATCAATCATCTAGAGGCATCATATTCGTGGTTCACACCAACCACTACCAGTCCATTCCTTAATAATAACAGAAACTAGGCATTTCAGACCTTCCTACCACTCTGCCTACGCTTCTAAAAAAGCTATTTTCTTTTGCTCCACTGAGTATTGGACCATGTCATCTGTTTCTCACGCTAAATCCTTCTTATTATCTCTCCTTTAAGCTAAAAGTATCTTCAAACAGCGAATATTCGCAGATACTTTTACTATAGAAAACACTTTTTCTGACCAGATTTCTGTCGAAAGAAAGCTTAAATAGCTTATAGTAGGCTTTGAAATCCCCTATATATAGACACATTACCTAAATCACAATAATTGCAAAAAATATTTGCTTTGGTTTTCTTCGCAATGAATAGGCGGGAAGCTGAAATGGACATCGAATCTTTGAGTCTAGACAACAACAGTCCCAAAGACCTTCCAATCATTGGGCGTTGGCTGTTGTTGGAAGAACTCGGTGCAGGTGCCACATCTAAAGTCTTCCTCGCAAATGATAGATTCAGCAGCCAACAAGTCGCTATTAAGATCTTCACAGCCGCTTCCGAACTGTCTCAGCAGTTGGCTCTCATTGAATCAAATCTCCTCAAAGATGTTTATCATTCGAACATCGTCTCGCTCGTCGAGCATTATGATTCGATAGTGCTTCAAGATCCCTTTATCAAGAAAAAAATCGACGTTTCTGCAATTGCCATGGAATACGTGCCTTGTGGAAACCTCGCTGACCTGTTGAAACGAACGAAATATTTATCTGAAGAGCAGTCTCGCGTAGTGTTCAAACAGTTAATTGATGCGATTGGCTATCTCCATGGTAAGTCAATCTCTCATGGAGACTTGAAGCCAGATAACATTCTCTTGGCGGATAAGCAAAACATCAAATTGGCTGATTTCGCGTTCTCTTCGAAATTTAAACCGAACGAACTCTTTAAGCTTTCTTTGGGAACTCCAAAATACTGGTCTCCTGAAATAATCAATGGAAAGCCCTATTCACCAGAAGCAGCAGACCTATTTGCTGCGGGGATTATCTTGTTTGAAATGGCTACTGGTCACATGCCGTTTATTCTGGCACACAAAGATGACGATTTCTATGGCTTGCTTTGCAGGAAAGACTTTGATTTGTTTTGGGATTGCCATACAAAAACGATGGGCGCAACGAGCTTTGGCCTTCAATTTAGCAAGCATTTCAAAGATATTATCCAAAGAATGCTGAGTTCCGACCCTAAGAACAGAATGTCTTTAAATGACATTAAAAACCATCCATGGATTCGCTGAGGCTGTCCATTAGTTTTATTAACTCGTAATCTTTTAGTATTTCAATGTGTTAATATTCAATTCCCATGAAAATTAATTCATTTTTACATATTCGCAGTAACTGTTTATGGTTTACAATATTTATCGAATTAACCCTGTTTATGATAGATATTCCTGTCAATACATGTGTACATCAGCAGAAAAGCATTTTATTTTAAGATTCCAGTGTCAAAATATTTCAAGAATTTTGAACTCAACGCTTGTGTTAATCTCATTGAGATAACAATGTATCCTCTTGATCGATTTTTTACAAATTAAATAATAGTGAGAGTAAAAAAAAAAAAGGGTGTAACAATGCACTCGCTTAGAGCTTTATTCTACTGTTTAGTGGCTATATCATGTCTCACAGCTACCGCCAGCGCAGCAGAGACCTATCCGGAGCTTCTCAACGGAGTCAATGTTGGGGATAACGTTACTCAGGCCGAGCCGAAGATTTATATCCTAAACCTTGTGGGTCATTCTAACAAATCAGTCACGCTTGAGCTAACCGCAATCTCGGGCAACCCAGATTTGATCCTGAAGGCCTGCGTTGCGAACGAACCTTGCACAATCAGCGCTGCGGAAATTAATGAAGCAAACCATGCCAGCCTCTCTGAAGTATTGCCCACATATCCAACGTCTCCTTTTATCTTCAGCTCAAGACAAGAGTCAGAAATCGATAGAATCACTTTTCGCAGTGATCCAGAAAAATGCGCGCTGGATAGCGGAGCATATATTCCTCATTGCCAATTTGCTGTGGCTGTCATCAACAACGGTCCCAGTCAACAAGCGGAATACAGTCTGAGCACCATCGTCCACAAAAACTTGACGGCACTCTATCCTTCTACCCCAGTCACCGCTAAGTCAAACGAATGGGATAGACGGTTCTATAATGTCCAGTTTCCTGAAGGTTTCACCGCGGGAAGCATCAGTGTTAGCGTGACGCAGCTCGTTGGGGGAGTCACATGGCTACTATCTCTGGATGATCAGTTCCCGGAGAATGAAGAGGCAGAAGGATATATTAAAGTGAAAGGGGAAAGTAATTATACCATGACTTGGGAGGAATCGGCTACTTCTCACATGTTGTTTATCGGCGTAAAGGGGGAAGGCCAGGCTACTTTCACCATACTGGTAACTTTCAGCGGTCAAAACCAAATCATCAACCTCCCAATCGGTCTTCCTCTCAAATTCGAGGAGAAAACCTGCCAGCCTCGTTTGTTCAACTTATCGCTGGATCTAAGCAGCAGAGAAGACAATTCATTAGCAAAAATTAAATTTTTACGAGTTGATGTCTTTAACACAAAGAACACCGTCCAATTGTTTATGAATAAGGCACCACAGTTCCCCTCAGAGGAAGAATCGACTTGGAAAAGCGCAGAAAACGTCTTGGTGGTTGATAACACAGATAAACAGTTCGTGTCGGTTGGAAATTACCTAGTTTTGGTGAACCCAATAGCTAGCTCCTCAAAGGAGGGCTGTGGGTATACGATCGGTTTCTCGAGTTCGAGCGAGAGCCATGTTCTCGAATATAACCGACCTTATTCGTTCGTTTTAGCAGCAGATGAAGTGCGGTTTTTCAAGCTGAGGCTCGAGAAGCAGGTTGAGGTCGTTTCTTTGATAAAGACTCTAGAAAACATATTCGCAAGAGTTGAGATTTTCGTTTCGTATACGGAATACATCAGGTTCCCCTCCAGAAAGCAGCATAACGAATCTCTTCCGACTGGAAAGTCAGCAATTGAGCTGAACATCATTGCGCATTACGCGAAAGCCCTCAGAGAATGCTCAGACAGAATGAACACGCGAACTGATAGCTGCTTTATCCATGTGGGAGTTTATAATCTTGAGCCTACAGAACAAAAATTGGATCTGATGTTTTATTCTCAAAACAGCAAAATTGCCTTGCCAAAGGACCAGCCTCTGCGCCTTCCGATTCCCCGTCATGAGCGTGAGGCGCTCAATACGTATATCGTCATCGATGATGCAGCGGCGATCAATCAACCGATTACATTTGAAGCTTTTTCAAGGGAAGAGACTGAGATTTTAATCGTTGGTTTCGTTTCGTCTGTGAACTCGAAACCGTTCCTTCGCGACTGGGCTTGGCCAACCTACATTACATTTAATTACACAAGCGGAGATCGAGACAGTCAGCCGTCGTATCAGGGCACGTCGCAGCTTAAGATCGAAAATTTGAACAGCTGTCCCGTTGAAAACGACGTTTTTCGGTGCGCTATCCTCTTGACGATATATGTAAAACCGAAGAGGATAGATCTTAGCAGTGCATCTTCGGGAACTCATTACCCCGAAATACTTACGTTATCGAGGTCAGGCCTTTCAGCGAAGATAGTACTTGGTTCTACCCAAGCTGACGAGGTAGCTCAGGGTCAGTATCTCTACTATCGCCTTGCAGTTCCAAAGAAGAAAGAAAAAATAACAATTGCAGTAAACTCCATTGGTTTTGGCGATCCTGACGTCGTCGTATCACGAAAGAGTGATGTGCTTCCCACTATCGAAGCTAATGAAGGCATTTTACATGGGGTGGCAGGTAAAATCCTTGAAATCAGTAATGATAAACAGAATGCTTCGCGAGAATGGATAATCGGCGTGTATGGTCACTCGCCATGCAAGTTTTTGGTTACAGCCACTGGAGAGGATAACCCGATCATTGAAACAGAACCTGCGATACCAATCGAAATTAGAAGCAGCGAAACCAACATTCCTCGCTACTATAAATACTTCCACCCAAGAGAAGCCGGCGAATTCAAAGTTTCTTTAAATGTAGAGTTCGGAGCTGCCTCGCTGGAAGTCGCCCCCGTTGGAAAAAAGAAAAAGCTTTCAGCTGTCCTTGCCTCAATGAGTGACTCTATAGGAGTTTCTACGATTATTCCTGGTCCTTTGGATCTCATCGTGAAGAAAGATCACAAATTTTATTGTGAGGAGTGCTACTACCTCATCAAAGTTCTCCCAGTCTCATCGAACCTCAAGGCTGCCTTGCTCGTGCATCAACCTGATCAATTCATTCAGCTACAGAACGGCAGATCATTACAATTCCAGCTCAAGCCAAACGAGCCTTATAAATTCATGTTCGCTCCCGAACTTAGAGGCTTAATAGAGGCTAAAGTCGCCTTTGGGATCTTTTCCGGGGAGCCAGAGCTCTACATCCATCAGAACCCAGCTGTTAGCCCAGAGCACCATCTTCGCAACTACAGCTTTTCTACCAAAGGCGGAACGGCTTTCCCTCTGATCAACTTCAAGATAAATAACACTCATTCCAGAAAGGACAGATACTTTGAGGAGTTCGTGTATGACGCAGACGGAGAGGTTCATTATACAACTCCCGACACATTCTACTTCTATGCGATCTCAAAAGTAGCGAGTAACTGCTCAATTTTAGTCTCGATCCCTGAAAAACCAATTCTTTTGATTGATGGGCACGCGGAATCTGGACTTCTTGAGTCTAATGAAAAAGAGCTTTTCTTATTCGAAGTGCCTCAAAATGCAAAGGAAGGCCAGGATTTGGAATTACTTTTGACTATTCATAATGCTCAGTGGTATGATAAGACTCTCGGTGCTCAGATAATGAAAGCTGACTCGTTCAGTCCTATAGGAGAGTTACCACTTCTCCTCGCGAAGCACACTAGCACTAATAAAGCTGGAAAGGTGTCAACAAAGCAAATTGAGCTTGATCAGTCGACGTTCTATCATTCCACTGAGAGCTTTGACCCAGTATTGGCCTACCTGAGATACACGATTCCTTATTATGCTGGGTCTTATAGCTTTGAAGTTCAAAACGTTCATGAACTGCCTTTGAACTATTCAATCGTGGTGAAACAGCAAGGGCCTTACCAAATTCAATATGGCTTGGAAAAGCTCGGGAGAGTCGAGACCGGGAAATCGGAGGTGTATTCCGCCTCAGCAGATGTTTCTGGGTTTGTGGTGATCGAGCTACAAGCCTGCTATGGGAGCCTCGAGGTCGGGGTCGCTTTTAATGAGAAAGATTATAAAAACGACGAATTTACGATCGGAGATTGGAGCAAGCAATCAGGGTTTATGAGAGCGACTTATCAGGTGACTCCTGGCCCATTCTTCATCAGAATTCGAGCGATAGATGGACATAGCGATGGGTCAGGGAAACTTGCAGCCTTATTTAAGCTCAACGTGAGGTTTTATACTGATTCTCAAGCCACTGTTTTTGAAAAACTGGGAATCACGCCCGGAAAAGTGCCAGAAATTAGCGCTGTGAAGAGCCAAGCAGCCGAAATCAAATGGGAAGAAGTGACTTTCGAAGAGGCTACATTTAGAGATGTTGTCAAGGCTTGGACCCTGCATCTCCAGTATCGGGTAGTCAGCTTTGAGGACCCGGTTAAAGCAGCTAGCATGGCGATGTGTGGGATACTTCCGGGCGGAAATCTGCAGGATTATCAAGATGGGAATCAGACTGGATTGTTTGTTTTAGATAATTTATACCCGACAAATGTGACCCGCCGTCCCAGACAGCCTACGAGCTACTTGAGAGATATTCCTATTAACCCAAAAGCGAATAAGACATATATTTCAATCGTTGCTGAGGTAGTTGCAGCGCCTAAGACTCTAGAAGTTTCGGCATTCACTCGGCGAGTAAAATACGACTTAGTTGAAATCCATGAAGGAGACAGACAAGGATTCAGAACCAAGGATCTGCTGATGTATGGAGCGGTTGTAGTGGCTGTGGCCTTGGCACTTGCAGTATATTGCGGCAGAGGATCTAATGCGAGTGCTGAGAAGAAAGAGAAACCTGTAAAGTCTATAAAGATGACTAAGAGACACGATAAAAAAGAAGAAGAGAGTTCACGAATTAAAATATAAAATTTGGAGATGTCTTATTTCGTTGTTTTAGTGAATTATTGACAACTCTTGAAAAAATCATAATTCTTGATTGTTGCAAACAAATTTGATTTTATCTCCTTCAAATCGAAATAAATATTTGAATACGTATCTATCTATTCAAAAATTTGAAACAGAAAGTCGAAATTGAATTTCATGGAATTTCTAAGTTTAAGAAGAGAAATGTGACTTAGAAAAAGGTCCTTAAGAATAGCCCGAAGAATAAGAGCATAGAGTTCCTGTTTTCTGTTTTTTTAAGGCATCACAACGAAAAAAAGAGTGGAACTTTGTATTATCGTAGCAGTGGCAGAAAAGATAATGGAACTTCTGGAGCAATCAAATAAAATTTCCTTGGTTCCCTTCCGAAAAGTTGTAAACTTACTCGAAGAAGAAAATTATATGCTAATTCTATTCAAATATGGAAATTAAGAAAAAAAACGATTCAATAGCGTCTCGATAAAGTGCGTTAGTTTGTTGAAAACTTAATAAATTATGAGCAATGTCGCTCAATGTCCAGTTTCTTAATGAGACTATGGCCTCGCTTAGCGAATTGAGTAATAGTTCGATCTAAATGAAACCGATTTTCAAATTCTATCCTCAAGTATTCAGCTTCGAGGCTTTCAAACACTCTCATGCCATCCATAAAGACGCTCTAGAGACACAGAAAGCTCAATTGAGATTTCTACTTTTGAAATAGTTGAATACCGTGCTGATATCCAATTCAAAAAACCTCGCTTTGAAACTCTGATAGTGCACTCAGATTTATAAATTCAAAAATTAATCGAGGTATCCTTTAAAAGGAAAGATTCTAAAAAGCAGCAAAAATGAGTTTTTTCTTGGTATACGTCGCTTCCTTCGCTCCGCTCACTCACATTCCCTTCCCTAGCAACCAAGCATCTTGCTTCTGAGAGAAGGTACTGATACTTCCCAGGGAAAAGCCCAAATCATCAGCAATATAAACGCATGCCAATCGATCGCCGAAGTCATCAAGAGCACTTTAGGTAAACTCTTAATCTCCCGCCAAGCCATAACACATTACTCAAGGTCCTAGAGGTATGGACAAGCTGATCACCACCGCCAACGGCGTCACCATCTCCAACGATGGTGCCACTATCGTCAAATTACTTGACGTTGAGCATCCTGCCGCCAGAACTCTCGTCGACATCTCCATTGCCCAAGACAACGAGGTCGGAGACGGTACCACCTCCGTTGTGCTCCTCGCCGTCGAGCTTTTGAAGGAAAGCAAGAGCTATATCGAGGAGGGAATGCATCCTCAAACCCTTATTAAGGGATACAAAGAAGCCCTCAGACTTGTAATCTCATTGCTATGTTATGTGATGTTTACCAGCTTCCCAGGCCCTCGCTAAGCTCCAAGAGCTCGCAGTCGATATTTCTGACAAGAAAGACAAGTATTTATTTCAAATCGAAAATGAAACAGCTTCTAACTTTCTTCCTTATAGGGAAAGAAGAGATATTCTCCTCAAGTGTGCCGGTACCTCCCTTAACTCCAAGCTCCTCTCCGGCTACAAGGGCCTCTTCTCTGAATTGGTTGTGTCAGCCGTCGAGAAACTCGATCAACAACTCCTTGCTAAGGAAATGATCGGAGTGAAATTGGTCACTGGAGGCTCAATTTCGGACTCCTTCTTGGTCGATGGTGTTGCTTTCGCTCAAACTTTCACTTACGCCGGAGCCAACCAACAACCAAAGAAATTCGTCAACCCAAAAATCTTGATTTTGAACGTCGAGCTTGAAAAGAAGGCTGAAAGAGAAAACGCTGAAGTCAGAATTGACAAGCCACAGGTAATTCATTTTTTTCTCGTTTCCCCCTGACTAAGTCTTCTTCCTTCGTCTCTATAGGACTTCCAATCGATCGTCGATGCTGAATGGCAAATTATCTACGAGAAGCTCGAGAAATGCATGAAGAGCGGTGCTCAAGTCATTCTTTCCAA
>ENA-UOTX01000591-UOTX01000591.1-compost-metagenome-genome-assembly--contig:-NODE-591-length-36652-cov-8.659904_pt1 | contig 36652 bp, 18 predicted proteins | sample MGYA00238143_ERZ746982 | MGnify/ENA primary metagenome ERZ746982 (study PRJEB28758, sample SAMN06268862) | compost metagenome | isolation source: single cell | place: USA: California, Emeryville, Joint... | reverse complement strand
AGTTTAGTTTTCTTTTTGTTGTTTCGCGACTTATAAACATTCAATTTTCGAAAGCATGAAGAAAAAGTTTGCTACACAACTACATTAAAGAAAAGCCTTCGGTTTGAATGCTGGATATTTGATGAATTTATATGTCTAAAAAAGGCAATTCTCAATGAAAATTAAACAATCAACAGGATTTTACTACTGTCAAATACTTGCAAAATTTGAAGGATCCAATCGTAAGAACGGAATCCAAAGCCTCTCCCATCACTAAATTTTGATTATTACACCAACGCACGGTTTTGGGAGGTTAATACGCTTGATTAAGATTCAAGAGGTGATTTAGCTAGCAAATGCGTTGTCCATGATTTTAAATTTTTTTGCTACGGCGCTAAATACATTTGTTAAGTTCCTTCATCTTGGAGTGGACTAAAGACCTGTCGTGTTCTGTCAATATAGACTTTACTCAACAGTTGCTGGATATTTGCAGATCTTTTCTTCATCAGAAATATTTAATATTGGTTGCTCTGTATTTTAAGAAATTATTTCACGCTGTAAATTGTCCTACTTAACCTTTCTGCGGATTAATATGATGTTGAATAGCCCTCCTCGAGGGCTCTTTACCAAAAAGCAATGAGATATCAGATCATACTTGTTTCACTCTAAAGGATAAATCATTGATTCTTGGCTTTAATTGTCTGATTCAGCTCCAGTACAAAAATAAGAACTCAGAGACTGCAATAATGGATTCCCACTCAATTTATTAGTGAAGTTGACCTATTTATTGCTTGGAAAATGGTACTTATGAATTTGAGGTTTACCAGATTCACTGGAAACTATCTGAAATTATAATTCAAAGCACAAGACTAATTTTGGATTTTGAAACGCAAAATTTTTTTTTCTTCTCAGGTACGGGTTAGGACCTGTTTTGTACCAAATTTGTGGTCTCAAGTTCCGGTTAGAAGTTTTGAAGGACAGAAATGCTCCATTTTCTCGATTCTCTTGATCATAAAGATTTCCCCCCGTCTTAAATAAAATAAGTATACACGTCGAACATTAATCAGATAAAACCCGTCAGAAATTGAATTTTGAAACTGATTGTTAAACTCCATTTTGAGATCCTGAGGCGTGAATCGAAAGGGAGAAAGACCAATCGAAATCACTTTGAGAGAAGTTCAATAGAAATTCCATGCTATATGGTGTCCATTTTGTAATCTAATGTTGCATACAGTTATGATAGCATTTTAGTGAATTAAGTAAAGCAGTTCTGCTTTGTCAAATTAGCGGTTGATTTAAGTGTCGAAAAGTCAAGTACGCAATGAACCTTAGTTCCAAAATCATGAATGAAAAAGGATGTGTGTGTAGATGTTGGGACTGAAGAAATAGCTTAATTACACTCATGACTTCGGCACATCAGAAGTTATCGAAAGGATAACAACCTTTTTGAGCAAACTACTTGAAATTCCGACGAGGATGAGGTTTAATTAATCGCAAGAAATTGTGGCGCGTCCTTAGTTTAACTCAGCGAGTCTAAAAAACCCAAAATTGCGCTTTAAGCATCAAAATGAACACATGAGAAAAGAGGGAAGAGTTAGGCCGCTACCGAACAATTTGGTATAAGAGTTTGACGCTCACGACACACTTAAATGAATAAAATTTGTCTTATCAACTTTATTGTGCTTAAACTGCTTCATTTATTTGAGTCAGCTTGTCGCGCAATGATGTAGTGTCGTCGAGGCACAACATAGCGTGTGGGATGTGGACTTATGCCAACTTAGCTTGGTTGTTTGATTTCTTAATCTGAATGGAAGTATATTTATGTTAAAAAGCAAAATTATTTCATTCTTTCGCTTCAAATCTATCAATCGATGTGCCCATTTAACTTAATCATGGCAAGCAGATGTTTTTATTCCTCTTTCTCCTTGAAAAAACAATTTGGTTTTTCTCTACATAAACATTGAATTGGTTACTACTGGTAAGGTAAAGAATTCGTTGGGGTCTTTGAATCATTTCGAGTCAAACCAGCTGAAGGACTTTCTAGCGATTTTTTTTTTACGTTTAACGAAATGCATTTTTGTCAAATTGCTTTCGAACACATGAAAAATGAAACCAGATAGTTCATAAAATGTATTTTAAGTAGTAAAATATAGATTTTACGAGTGCAGAATGCTTTCTCAAAAACCCATTGAATATTAATGTTCTTTGAATTAATAGTGTCAGTTGAAACTTTTTCGTCTCATAGAGAGCATCATTGAAAGATTTTCACTGCGTTTGCATTACAGTTTTCTTGATGTAGGAGGTGATCATTGTGAGTAATCATGCTCAATCGAGTTATCCAAAGAAGCTGGGATAGCTGGCCTTGATAACACTTCTATCGGATACGGAATTTTTCAGAGTCCTGCGAAAAATTCTTGGAAAGCAAATTATGAAGCTTTTGAATAAAAACATTCGATTTTCCAATTTCATGAGTGCACTGAAAAAGCAAATCCAGTTTATCTCTCATAAAATAAATTATATTCATATGAACCTATTGTCAACATACAAGCTTTTGATGTCCAAATAATGTAAAAAAGGGACTGCCCTAATCAGAGAAGAAGCAAACTCGATTCAAAAGAAGAGAAACGTTTGAAGTTCTATTTTTTCATAGGTGTATTGAATCGCAGATTGTATTTTCTTCTTTACGAGCCGAAATTGCAAGAAGCAACTCTCATATTTCGTCAAATCCTATGGAAGATTCAGTGCTCCAATGTTATTATCTAAATATCTGTGAAGAGACGTTATTGCTGATGCTCGATGGTACAGCATTGATATTTGAAATTATCAGAGCTTGCTCATTCAAAAACTATGCAGTTTGCTTTTTGACTGCAGCTGGTGCAAAGCTTTCGCTGGAAATGCATGCTTTGCTATCCGTCATTGAAATATTCAAGCTCCTAGCTTTTCTGCTTTCGAAAAACCTTTTCGGAAGGTGATGCTAGATAGATTTGCTTTTTTGTCGACGCTTGTCCAATACGATGAATTAACTGCGCTAGGAGCTTGTTTGATCCATATGAACATATTTATTTTCATCGCAACCTGCGTAATTGTGGATCTGTCCTTAGTGTCAGGATATTTTGTGCGTATTGAAGAAGAAGTCAAAACACAGGAATTTGAATGAATGCTCAAGCTTATAATGTTTGTTCCAGTGTGTTTCTTCTATGTTCTGGCGAAATGAAAAAATCGCGAATTGAAGAAGAATATCTCGCAAAGGATGACCCAGCGAAGACAAGTTATGATTTTTGAACTAACGAAATAATTCCTTAAGACTTGATGTGCATCAGGCAGTTTTACCAATCTTAATGCATAAATACTTTATATTATAGCTAAACAATGCAACAGAAAGTTATCATAAAAAACAAGCATTCATGTTAGCACTGAAGCAGATAATTATGATTGTGTGAGAACCCTGATAAAATAAAAAACACCTTCCAAAGTTGCATGACCAAGATCGTTGTTTAGTAGCCAATTCTTCTAAATCGTCCTCAGAAAGTCCGATTCTGGCTGAACACTCGTTTGAACAGAATACCCTTTAAAAAAGAATATCTCGATGTTTCATGAGATATGGCTCTAAAAATTGTAGCAATTTAATGCTGATCTTGGTTACGGGAAGAATCAACAATATCAGTAAAACGCCTCTTGATCATACAACCATTTTTTCATGCAATAGCAATTTATTTTGGAGGGTAGACATTTCTGGCCAGCATTCAAGATTCTTTTGAGTTCTGATCTTTCGAGATTTAAATCGTGAAATTCTCAAAGTTAATTTAACAATAAGCTCAAATGTCTAAATCTCAAAAACCTGCCAGCAAAGGAGGCAAACAAGGCTTCAACCCAAAGCTTTATGAAAAACCGGGACTAACTGAAGACGAAATTCTTGAGATAAAAGAAGCATTCGACCTCTTTGATACCGACGGCACTGGCAGCATTGATCCTAAAGAGTTGAAAGCAGCAATGGTGTCTCTTGGATTTGAGGCTAAAAATCAGACAATCTACCAAATGATTAGTGACCTGGATGCCGATGGAAGTGGTGCTATTGATTTTAAGGAGTTTTTGGATATGATGACTGCAAGAATCAGCGATAGGGATAGCAGAGAAGATATCGAGAAAGTTTTTAAACTATTTGATGATGAAAAAACAGGAAGAATCAGCATTAAGAATCTTCGAAGAGTCGCTCGTGAGTTAGGAGAGACCATGGATGACTCAGAATTGCAAGAAATGATTGAAAGAGCAGATAGCGATGGAGATGGCCTTGTGACATTGGATGACTTTTATAACATTATGACAAAGAAAACTTTCGCTTAGGTTTATTAGTTTCGTAAGCTTACTCTTTACTGATATATATATCTAGAGACTAGCGAGCTGTAAGACAGGAAATCGTTTGTTACTCTTTATTATTAAGAAATATATATTGTTGAAGTTTGACTAAGAGGACCTCATAATACACATTAAAGACAATATTCTCTGATTTTTGTCTGAGGAGTTATGAGCTACAGTTAGTGTTCTTTAGAAAAATAGGATAAGAAGGAGTGTGTTGCAATTCTCAATCTAATGAAAAGTACTGATAAAGAAAAAGTGGATTATATTTTCGATATGAAGAGTGATGTGATTTGTTGGATTCAACTTGAACTATAGATTTCGGAAGTAAGCCAAAAAGTTAATGATGTAATTCTCATATGTATGCTCATTACCTTAACAAAGAAAAGGAAGAGATAGTAAAAGCTCTTTTCAGATATACCCGATACATTGGTTTCAGTCTTTGAACAAGTTTACCCTTTTATAAGTGGTTCATAACTCTGGCACAAAAGGTAATATACAACTTCTACCATTATTTTTGGAATGAGATTATTCTCCGATTACAATTTTTTCTACAAAATTATTACATATTATATAATTTTGAATACGCATTTATTAGATAGCTAGTGGAATTACAAATACTCCTTCGCAGTAGTTTAATTCATTTCGGATTTGAGCTCAAGTCAACTAAGTGGTTCTATACTTCCCATTTAATATTCGATTCAATCCTTTTCGAACTCAAGACAGTACATAAGTAATCCGGTTAACACTTTCCCATAGTAAAATGAAATATTTGATGTCAAAGTAAATACTACAATTAAACAAGAGATGAGCATCAATATTTCTAATTTTAACCTCTTTCGCAAGGTCTGTGAGCCAAGTCAAATCTTCGGCCCGAAAAAATGGAAATTCATCTTTAGCCTCTGGAAACTACACTAAACCTAACTAACATAATATCTTGAGAACATTATCGGTGGCCAATTAACGCATAAATATCAGAGCAGCTCTCAAAACTTCAAGCAAAAGAAATATAAATACGAGCTACTTTATAAAGTTAATGAGGGACTCAGAAATCGCCTTACTTATATATCAATCTAGTTCAATAATATATTAATTCACTTAGCTTATTTTCATTAGAACGAAGCACGACAGCACTTTCCTCTTCTGTGTGTTTTGGAAAATTTCATCTCTCTCTGGTGTTCAGATTTGCTGAGTGTTCTTATTTTCTATTTACAAGTTTCAAACCGAGAAGCTCTGCACTCTACTACGCCAAGAAACTCGGCATAGGAATAGCATCGCTCTTCGGTTCAAGTCCTGTGAACGGTAAAACGAACTCCTCGTAGTCTGACAGCGAGATCACGCTTTGAGCGTTCGGATCGCTTTCTTGTTCGCTGAAGTTCTCTTTATGAATCACGTTTCCATTGCAGACCACCTTAAATTCACATTCTTCTCCAGCTAAATTATTTAGGTCTTCTTCCGAAGCAACAGTCGTCGGACAGCCGGAATTGCCGACGTCTTGTGGACTATTATCCCCAGCAGCCCCTTTCTTTTCGTAAGAAGGCTCTTGAGCCTTAATTCGATATCCATAGACTGGAACAAAGAACTCTGGGTAGCCAATCAAGGCCGGCATATAGTACTGAGGGCAGTACTGATAGCTGGGATAGAATTCTCTATTATTTTGGCTCTCTGATCCTTTGTGTACCGGGGAATACACGGTTTTCTGATCATGATTCTGGTACTTCGCGTGTTCTTTGAGCTTCTTTACGGGCTTTTGAGAATAGACTTGAGACGTCTTTGGAGGTTGTTGGCTTTCAACCTGTTGACCTTTAGGCTTTTTAGAATAAGTGAAGGTGGTAGTGCGCTTCTCAGTTCGGAAAGGCTTGTTCTTCTTGGGGATCAGGCGATATTGGCATTGAGTACTCTCCATTTCTCCACGAAGGTGATACAATAATGAGTTTCGAATGATGGTGGGTAGTCCCTTAGGTTCTTATAAGTGAACCTTAATATAATCCTTTAATTGCGCTTTTCTTTTTTGGTTTTTGAGTATTTTAATGCTATTTTAATAACAGCGCCGATTTAAACCCGCGTTAATCAATCAGTTTTCGTTCCAAATATTATCGATTAGTTTTTTCCGCTGAGCAGAACTTGAATTACAAATTACGCCAAATATTATAACTTCGTTTTGAATTTGAAAATTTAAAGAGAAACTTAACGCATCTTGGTTCATATCATGATGGCTGATAGAAGGCTACAGGATGATGCGGGAAAGCTGCCTTTTCTATGAGGATAAAAACTTGAAACTGCTTCGTTGAAAGGATTACTCAAAATTCACACTATCTTTCTTCCTTCAAAGCTTTCGAAAATGTATAAGATCAAGCGTTGCGCTGTCAGAAATCCCAATGTTGGATCTAATAAAGATATTTTGCGATCGTCGATTTTGAGGAACTTTTGTCTGTTTTTTCTGTGGCTTTTCTTTAAGTTGATGCTTTAGGTTAAAAAAAGAACACTTTGTCAGTTTTCGCTCCTGGTTACGGCATATCAGTATTGATTTTTTTGAAACTAAACGACTTTAGAATAATAAACTCGCAATTTTAAGACATGGAAGAAGATGAAATTGTGAAATGCATTTCTGTTGCTTTAATCCCTTTGATTTATATTTTCACTTGCTCCGATTAGGTGTGGAGAAACTGAACTGATATATCAATGATTTTCTTCTCTCTCCATATAGTAGCAAATAGGCCTCTTTACGTTATCACCTATCATCGCTCAGCAGAAAGTGCATTTTATTTGAGCTTAAAGTTATTCGATTTTTCGTTCTCAGGCTGGTTTTCGGACTTTCTGCCGACCTTTGATAATATTCGAATTTCCAGTGTTAAAATTTATTACTGAAGAGCTAGTTATTTTTGCTGTTCTTCTGAAGAATAATTTTTCAGATTGGACCTAAGCTGCCATAATGACAGACTCCTGAGAAAGAAAGTACCAATAATTGTTCTGAAATCTTGCCTTTCCGATTCACAGAATGATACCTGACGATTGAAAATTTAAGATATTGTTTTTCATCAATTTTCTGAAATGTCTTGTCGTTTGTGAAGTTATTAATGTGTTTAAGGGTTCAGGTTTCAAGTTTATTTATCGATCTCATGAATGTGCAGCTACTTAGTTTATCCTTAATAGACTTCTTATAATTTTTTTCTCATTCATTAACGATGATTATGAACTTAGCAACTTAGCTCTAATGCTCATTCATCTTCAGCAGTTCTATATAAAAAGTAGCATATTAGCAACAATCTAGTGGATAAATATGCTTACTTGAGCCAAGTTATCATCGCCTTAACGTCCTCCTTGAGCTGTTTGTCGAACTCCACCTTGAAGCGTGGGTCTCCCTTCATATTCATCAAGTACGCATTGTTATCCCATTCAAGCAAGAATTCTTCGCTTAGAAGGTCCTGATCGTAGAAAGAGTGAAGAATCGTTGGAATAAATTTCTCCAACGCGTGCGATTTGAAGGTCTCATAAAGCGCGTATTCCAAGTTCAAAAGCACGTCAAGCTCATCAAAAGGAAGCTTCAGCTCCTATTTAGTCATCATATTAGGGGGTTTGAATACATCTAAGTCTTACCTTTTGAATCTCTAAGATAAGATCTCTGTTCTTCGCCACCTGCTTTACGATATTCGCATCGAAGATTGCTTGGAACAGAATGAATGACTTCAAATGCGATTTTAATTTGTAAGAGTCCAACAGGTCTGCGATAGCCTTAATTTCCTCTCTCTTCTCTTTGTAGCTCTCAAGTTTTTGGCTCGTATACAGGCGCCTAACATCAGAAATCTTCTCTTCCAGTTCAGACAAAGGACATTCAATCAATTTCTCATCTTCAGGATTTTCTTCGACCTTCGCTTCCTCAGTCTAGTCAATATAAGCTCAGATGATTGCCTAATATAAGATCCTTACGGCTGTTGGATCAGTTTTGATTGTATCAGCATTGTCAGTCGGTTTTACCATAGGCTTCTTCTTTTTTGGAGGTGGATGCTTGACAATGTAGTCTGCAAAGTCATGCTTGTTGTCAACTTCACAGCTGTTGCCACAAGCTCTGCAATTCCCGTAAACTTTCTTTTTCTTGACTTCATGGTCAAGCTCTGGATATTTGCATTTCGGGCAGATAAGGAATTTCTCAGCGAACTTGTCAAGAGCTTTGTTGAGAACAGGTTCTGTGAATTCTCCTTTGAGAATTGCGGTTATCTCATTTCCTTTTTCTTTGAAAATGGACTGACTTCCAAACTGTATACTGAAGAATTTCAGAGGGTCTAAGAGCAATATTGTCAAGCGTCTCTGGAAAAAGATAGAAGAAATGTTTACATTCTATTGGAACTTCAAGCTTTTCGGCTAGGTCTTTGAGGTTCATGATATTGGTTTTGACACCATTGCCCGAGCTTTCAATTTTGAGTTTCAAGGCCGGACGCCAGTATCTTTGGGAATAGGATTGTTAGTTTGAGAAAGGAGAAGTTTGTATAACCTGTAGGAAGGGTCGTCGATATAACTTGGGATATTTATTCTCTTTGACATGGTGACGGTGGCTTGGTGTAATTGAAAGTGTAGGTCGAGGTCAGATGTGTGGTTTGAGTGGTTTCCAAAAGGAGCATATGAGATAATGATTATAAGTTTTTATCTGAATTTTTTGAATAAATAGACGCTTCAGCCAATCATAGTACAGATACCGTTGATTTCTGATCGCTAAGAGCCAACAAAATTATCGACAGAATTAAAGAAGAAATAATATTGAAATTCATAGTTTAGTGTTATTTAATCCGAGTAGCCTTTGGTTTTCACATAGATACGCGAAATAGTAGTTTGGGCCGCTCTCTGATCGTGACACCTGAGATAGTTCAGGGTTGGATAACATCCAATGGTCAAACCTGTTCTATTGAATATCATATAATTTATTCAAGGAAAACAAAATATCTGCAGCGAAAGAAGAAAAGTGTGATTTTAATTTCATATATATCTTTAACAGATGCTTAAGGTGCCAAAATATGAGGAATATGAGAGAAGAAAGAGAGAGGGAGGGGGAAAATGGATTATAATTCGGAACAGGACTTAGTCAGAACAACAATATTAGTCTAGGGAGATGATAGATGGATATCAATTGCTATGCCTTAGCTTGAGATATGTAATTGGAATGCTAATAGTAAGCTAGTAAGTTAGATCAAATTCATCAGTCAAATTTAGTTCCAGACTATGAAATAAGGTACTAACTATTTTTGTGGGGTAAGATCTGTGGGATAGCTCATATTTTGTGTTGCAGAATATCAACACAAGACCAGAAAAAGTACAGCAAGCTGAGAAACCTCTTTGCTTGGAGCCATTGAAGAATTTTAATTCAGAATTGTCAATAACAGAACTAGCAAAACATTGCTCTTTTAGAGAGCAGATTTCGGATTATTTTATATTCGTAGGTCAAAACGGCAAATATTCTCACCTTTTCCATGAGCAATTGGAGAAAAAAGAGATTTATTTCAGTTTCAATCACTCATCTAGAACATATGCTTTTGTGAGAAATGCTGAACAGAAAGTAATTTATTTGCTTTAAAACCGAAGGGATTGTACTTTTTTTCAACCTAATATTGATTTGAATATTGAAAATGTCCGATAATTCGAAATTAGTAATTGAATTTATAATTTACAAAATTTCAATTAGATTAATTCTTGACTCACATGCCCTAGCATAATTACATTCAAAATTTCAGGAATAATTAACTATCTAAATCTGCACTTGCGAATTAAGGTATTGGGTTGTGGTATTGACAGTCCGCATTTAATTAACAAAAAAAATCATTGAAATCGACTTATTTAAATGTTTCTAAGAAGGCCTTAATAACTAAACAACTTATCATCAGTCATCAATTCGTAGGACCCAATCATAAGATGAAAGTATGTAGAGTATTTACAAAACAAATGGAAATAAACAGTAATTAATTTTGGAAAATTGAATACCACATCTACCTCAGTTTACTTTATAATCACTACAAATCAGTAGATACCTCCAATAGCGTGAGCCATCCCCAACGAAATATTGCGATAGATAAACTAGTAAGCCCTACCTCTAGATTATTACTCATCAGTCTCTCTAATTACTAGGCATTAGTCTCTTTTCATTTCTCCTAAGCAAAACCTTTGTCTTCAACACAATGACATATCCAAAAAAATTTTTATTTCTCAGATTTAACTGCATTGTCAAACAAGTTAGTTAAAGATTTATTAATCAATAACTAAAAAGGCATTTCAGAAATGGTAACCTCGCCGCATCCATGATACCCGATTAATCTTTGACCTTTCCGCCTTCATAGGGAGCAATCAAGTCTCTTGGTCTTAAGAAAAGACTCGCCAAGAAGGCGCACCAAAACAGACCCCTTCCAAATTGGATTAGATACAGAACCGGAAACAAAATCAGGTCCCTTAACCCTCCTCTTGCAAACAATCTCACTCTTATTATAGATATAACTCAAAGAGAAGACATTGGAGAAGAACAAAACTCGGCTTCCCTGGATACTAAGACCTCCTAATTTGCGATTTTTGTTCTCCAATAATCTATATTTTGGTATCTCACATACATCTCAAGCCAGATGTTCCAAATACCGTAGCAGCGTGAATATCTTTCGTTGGATAATGAATGTCTATGCATCGTTGCTGCTTCGCATTGAAAAAATCTCGCTCCAAAAAAAATATTTAGTTCAATTGCCTCAAATAGCTCACTCAATCTAAAGCGACAATAACTATTGAAACTTTTCATTTCTTCTCTAATTCTCGTGGAATTTGTGAAAAAACTGCTGCCAGTTGTTATATATGGATGATTTAAAATAGATAGATGTGAATAATATTATCAAAATTTGGTAATAAGATGGATAGATAGGTAGGTTTTACATGCTCTTCAAGAGCAAGGGAAAACTTTCTTCGCTCCGTCTCAGTGGAAGCTTGCTTTGAAAAAAAAATTGGGTCATATAGTACGTTTGATTATCGAAGGTCGCTCAAGAATGATTGATTTTTGCTCTTACAGGTCTCTGCCTCCCCAAGTTTCCAAAATCTTAGCGTTTCGTCAGCACCAGCGGAGACCAGAGTGGATTCATCTGGACTGATCACAAGATGCAGCACTCTACTTTCATGTCCTTTCATCTCACCAACGACTTCCAAAGAGGGCCATTTTCTAACAGTGATTTGGTTATGGAGGAACCCATGTGAAGAAATGATTTCTTTCTTGCTTTTATTCCAAACGATCGCGCAGACCTGGCTTTCAGTGTCTATACTGTTCACCAGAGTTCCTGTGCCTGTGTTCCATATTTTCATTGTTCGATCAGCTGTACCTCCGCCTGATGCGAGGGTTTGGCTTTGCCAAGGACACCACGCAAGGGCTTTAACAGCTGCCTTATGCTCTCTGATGACCATCCTGGGAGTATTGAGTAGGTTTACATCCCAAACCATCAGCGAATTGTCATTGCTTCCTGACGCGAGTTGTGACCCATCAGGAGACCATTTTAGCCCGCATATCTCTTGCGTATGAGCATTATCAACTTTTGTTATAATACTGTCTTGTATTCTCACATCGTGGTGAATAATGGCGCTATCCCTTCCTCCAGATGTCAATATCCATTGATTCCAAGATAAAGACGAGACTCTGTTCGTGTGACCAGCCAATTTGCGGATCTGAACATTTTTCGCGGTGTCCCAGAGCTGAATCATTGAATCAGAGAAACCTACTGCGAGTGTAGCATCGCGATCTTTGGAATATGCGACTGAAGTCAGTGTGGTAGAGGAAGGATTTCCTGCCGCGTCTCTATCTGAGCTGAGAAGTTGGCTGATTTGTTTACTTTCGCCATTCCATAAGTAAAGAGACGCTCCTAAACAAACAGCAAGGACGTTATCTCTGCCCCAGTCGATTAAATTCAAATAGTAATCATCGCATAGGTCAGGTGCATCGAGGATTCTCTCAGGTGCAGTTGGCAAGATTCGTTTTTGGACATTTTTGGGCTTAGCTATTGCAGCCAGGGAGTGATGAGCCTTTTGAATCTGCGACAAAATAGGGAGTGGTTGATATTGAGAGCTTTGACTGTTGTAATTGAGGACTTTTAGGGTGGTAGAGGCAAAAGGGAGGTTTTCTTGTGAGAATAGTGAAGGATATGAAATATCGTTTGTGGTAAATGACGAGCAATTTGAGAATAATGATTCTTTCAAATAGCGCTTATAGTTAGTTTCTTCAGGTGAAGTCTGCGATTGGTTTTCGATGAGGTAGCTTCCGTATTGGATTTGCTCGTATTGTCTTGGAGGAATGAATCTATCAGCCTAGCGTAATTATGAGTGAGTGCGTCAAAAAAGAAAAGGAGATGTGCAAAAGAAAGAAAATAGGCGAAATTGGAACAAGAGTTAGAAATTGAACTCATACCTTTTGGGTTTGGCGGCCGTAGTTGAGTTTTTCCTTATGAGTTGGTTTATTAAAGAGTTCGAATCCGAGCAATCCATTGGTAGGAGGCTGTTCTATATCCATAGAATTGCTATCTTTGAACTGTTTCTGCGAATTCAAAGCAAATTCTTGTCCAATTGACATCATTCGAGCGAAACTTTGGAAATCTATAGTTTTTTCTTCGTTATTGAAATCGATTTTATTTATTGAAGTTTTCTTCATAGGAGGTAATTTAAGTGCGCGGTATAACTGAAACCTAACTAATTTTCTTGTTGTGTCTTAAAATTTCATTGGAAGATTAACAGCAAAACAAAAATTTCAAACTTTTAGTCGGTAAAATTGTTTCGTCGCTATAGCAATGACACATTAAACAACCAACGACAGCATCATTAACGGCAGAATTGATGATGCCCTTATAGCTTTAGATGAGATGAGAGTCTCAGGTCTGATTACTATTGAAGCACGGCTAATAGTCATAGATTGAAGTAATAGGTCTCATTCGAGACAGTTTTCAACTTTTCGTTGGTTTGCTATTAGTCTTGCAGCAAGCTTCAGCTCTCAATGCTACACAAAATCAAAAAATAACAATTCTTTTTGTAATTCGAGTGCCAATTTAGTTTCTCAGAGCTTCTGTAAGGAGGATTTATGTGGTTTTGATTTCCATCTTCTTATTTGTAACAACCGAAAAGGAAAAAATACGTTTCTTTTTTTCATCAGTGAAAATTTTAGATATCTGTTTTTAGTGAGTGAGGATTACATAATGACACCTTATATATTTCTTAGTTCCTTGGATAATGTATTTGACTAGGTCTTTTGGATGAATTCAAAGGATTTAGTAAATCAAGACCTTGATCACTTGATCACGACGCAATTTTAATAGGTATCTCATAATTTCCATAGCAGGCTTCCCCACTTTAGAAAATTATGAGATTTACAATCTCCTTCAAGAATCAAAAGGCTGTAACGCAGCATTTAATGATTATAGGCTCTCCGTAATTGCAAAAGGGAAGTATTTGTGTTTGCTCAGTATCAGCCAGGCGCCAATCGAATTTAAGAATTATTCTCAGAGAAGAAACAAGAATTAATCAACCCTCCACCTAAATACACAAAACCTGCAAAGTTTCCCCCAAATTCTTTATAATTCTTTCTGTTCATGGGTATAATAAGAGCCGCTCTCTTATTCCTAAAGTACCAACCTAACTAGAGGAATTGAATTCTCAATTTTTCCGCAATCGAAAACTTCTTGATTTAAATTTATAGGAATAATCTTGATTATCGTATGTACAACCTCTCCGTTATAACAAAATTCTAAATATAAAAAGTTTAGAGACTAAATCTCATTGATCGTTATCGATCAAAAGTTAAATTTGCAGAATCTCGAAATTCTATGATCATTCTTGATTATCGTTTTTTGAAGAAAGAGATAATTCGCGTTACCTATTTAATGAGTGTCTGATGGGTATTTTCTACTTGAAATGCACTCTCCTTCATATATTTCATATACCACGCTGATTTCCGTACTAGTTAACTTATCCGAGTATGAATCAGGCAATTTGTTTAATCTCTTTCACCTCCATGAGAAAATTGTGAATTTCTTCTCCTTTCTAAGATTTTCACATTTCAAAATAATAGGACCATGACTGGAGCGTCTTAAATCATAGTAAAACGACATTTAAGCTTGGAGGATCGCTTTAGTCCCTTGACCAAAATCGGAAAATCACTCGAATTAATTTGATTGTCGTTATGAAATCAAAATCTTTTACAATTTTTCGTAAGTATTTCGTTAATCGAGAACATTTGGCAAATAACGCTGCTAGAGCTCCTTATAACTTCGAAGCTTATAATCTTATATAATAATTTTTCACCTTATTTAACTTTCCAACGGCAAATGGTATCAAAGTTCTTAGACTCCATGACACTTGATGAGGATTATCATACCTCGCCTGTGTTTCATCAAGATAGTAACATTCTCCACACAGCGGAGCCTAATTATTATGTTCTAGGCTACGATTCGTATAGCACCAACGAAATCTCTCCAGGCTTTGATCTAAAGCATGACTATTACCCTCAAAAGGGAGAATTCTTGACTCATACACAAATCCTTCAAAAAAGAAAAGAATTTGAGAAGTTTTTAAATTATATATACAAAGACCCAAAGGAACTGAACCGTCATTTTGAGAATGTAAAATCTTGCTTAGGCTACAAAATCGAGCAAGTTTTCACCCCTGAGACGATGCTGGAGTATTTCGATCGAATTTCTCGACGACCGTTTTCGCGGATCCCAAATACTACTCGAACCAGGTGGACTGATGATGAAGTGATTCTTCTAACGCAGATCATGGTCTATTATTCCTATGGGAACTCAACGGATATCGAGATCCTGGTAACAATAACATAACAATAAATCATTCATTTTTATTCTTTATTGTTCTTTTTTCTAGATTTTTCCGAATTAGTTCTTTCTCTATCAAAAGTTCTAACGTTTGTTTAATAGCCGGAAGACGCATGGGCTCATGTGGCAGCCATATTCCCGAACAAAGATGCGAAGCAGCTCAAGAAACGATGGCAAGGGTGTCTCAAGAGGACTTTGAGACAAATCCCATGGACACAAGGGGAGGATGAATTACTAACTCAAATTATGAACGAAAAAGGCTTCCTGAGGAAATGGAAGGAGATTGCTGAAGAACTGAATGCTCGTAGCGATGGGGAGATCTATCGTCATGGACGACAATGCCGAGAAAGGTGGAATAATTATTTAGATCCGAATATCACTCGCGGCCCTTTTACTGAGGAAGAGGATGCGAAATTGCTTCGTTTGTACCAGGAGCATGGGAAAAAGTGGGCAGAGATTTCCAAGAAAATGAAAAACAGAACGGAAAACGCCGTGAAAAATCGTCTTAATGCTCTGTTGAAGAAGTTTAGAACAGGCGAAAATTCCATGCTTTCGGAAAATTTGTCATTGACGTCAATGGAATCTGAGCTGGAAGGAGCTAATTTTGAAAGAGATCTTGTCGATCAGATGAGACAACAGGAGCAAGCTGAAACAGGCATTTATCGGCAGCAGATGCAACGACTAAATTTATTTTCCAAAAATGACGGCAGTGATAAGAAAAGCCAAATGGTAGACTCTGATGATAGTGACACTTTATCCCAGCAATTCAGTGTCGTCCAATCCATGATGAGTGTAGAAAACACTGCTCCATTGAACCGAAACAGCTCGATTACAAGTGACTTCAGAGAGGATTTTAATAGACTCTCGATGAATTCGCGGTCAATGGATCAAGAAACTGTTGGAGAGCAAAGAGTGAAGCCGACTTATAAATTTACTTACGAATCGCTGTTCCCAGAAGAAAACATGAATTCCCAAGCATTTAGTGATCGTAATGCTTCCTTCCAAGGGTCTACAAGACCCAACAGTTATTACAACGAACAGGAGCTGATTATACCCCAAAGCCCGCTAAGAGGACGATCAAATTCAGTCCAACCCAACACCTTATACAATTCGGTCGATAACGGCTTTAAAAAATTCGTTTCGAGCTTGCTGAGCGACGAAAAAGAGCCAAGCCCAACTGCTCACTATTCTAGTTTTAACAGCAACATGAATAGTAGTCTTGAGAAAAATTCCCGCTATCTCAGCCTTAATGAGAAATACAAAATCGCTAAAGATCTCTTAGCCAGTCTTGAAGACTCTCCTGGACTCAGCCGTCGAAGGAGCGTCAATGACAGAAATCATAATCATGCCTTCACCAATCAACGCGCTTCTGAAGAAATCGGCTATTCATATACTGCACGTGGCTACGATCAGCATAAACCCATTGGCTTTGGTGAGAACAAATATAATCTCAAAACCATCCAGGAAGAGATCAGGAGTCCTGAAATTTCGAAAAGACTGGTTGATACTAATCGGTTCCTCAAGGTGAGGAAATTGGACAAGAGCCAGTCTCAAAATCAAATCAGACAAGCTAATCTTCAATACGCTATTGTAGACCTTTCGAAGAACGAAATGTACATGGTAAATCCCAAAGAAAAAGCCTTTTCTGCTATGAATTCAGAAGAAGCACTCATGGCTTCGCCTTCTCGAAGGAAGACCCAAGATCTCCTATTTCTCGGAGGAAGCGAAGTGCGCTCGCCAGGGTTAAATTATCTTCAATCAATCGTTAGAAAATCCAACAAGCTTGCGAAAGGAGGCTATAACAATCTTACCACAGCAGGAGGTTATAACAACGCCCACGACCCTAACGTTGCTAGCTTCAACGATTCGTGTTCGGAGTTGTTTAGTATTTCACATACGAACACAGGAAATGAAACAAACGAGTTGGATAGGTTATTCGAAGATTTTGAAGGGCAATTCTAAACGGTGCGATCAAAGAATAAATTGGTAGAAGCTCAGCTGAGCAAATTGTAGCAATTACATAGAGTTTAGTTGAGTTTAGGCTCTGATGCAAAATTCTCTGAGAGGAGATGCAAAATTTGTGATAGCTAGCTACTCACTAATAATAAATTGAGTATTTCACTGTAATCAAAATTAATGAAAAAAAAATATTTTCAAAATTTGATAATGAGTTTCAAAAGAGTGATTAAGGAGTTTTTCTTTTTTGCAAACAAAGCATTAAGCTGTGATTTCCCATTTAACTCATTTAAAGAAGAGAATTTTAAAGTCCAATTAATTTCAGAACTCATTTTCTTTTTAAATGAAAACGCTTCTGATTTACTATCTCAAAGCTATGAATCAGATACATTGTGATTAACTGCATAAGTATCTTGATCGCTTTGATTACTGATTTTATTCTAAAATTTTAAGCTGAAAAACAGCTCTTTCTATTCTATTAACTTCAGAAATCGAATTCAAACATAATCTCCGCTTTAGGCCAATTTCTGTAAATGCATTTTCTCCCTCCAAACCAATAGAGTTATCGTATATTTCGAGCTTAGCAAGTTCGGTTTAGGTCGTGTCCTTGCTGAGTGCAATTGCTCTCTCGTCACCAAAAGAATCATTCAGTGTCTATTTCCGATGTGGGAATGCCTATACTTACACATCCACGTATCCGCAGGGTCCGACACCAAAAAAATTTCCAAGCTAGGTTAATAAGAGTCTCCTGCCAGTAAGTCGGATTCCTACCATGGAACACTAATGCGGGAACTTTCCCGCTCGTCTTCCACATCTTTATGTATGCGATGTAGATTCATGTAAGAATCTGACTTGTCTCTTGAGACTCCTATCATCCCACAAAATCATTCACAAATGAATTAATTCTCATAAGGTGGAAATCAGAAGCAATGCGTTGAGTCTCGAAGAACAAAACGTGTTTTTTTGCTTTTTTTTTATTCTTGAAGAAAGAAAATGAAGAAGAAGCAAGAAATGACTCTACATGAATAATTATTACCTAGAAACAAGTTTACCACACAATATGAACATAATCATTGGAAAATCAAAATTTTCATACGATTGTAAGATCGTAACAACTGATTATAATGATTGCTACCAGTGTTATACGGATTCGATAACATGTATTTGCAATCTTTTATTCTTTACTCATCAACCCGCAAATGTAACGGTGTAATATGGCGTGATTACTAAAGGCAAAGGATAAGCAGCGCCTCCGGAAGGAATCTCAGGGAGATGAGTTTCTTGACGTAACATATCGTTAGCAGGAATCTCTACCGCAACATGTGGTTGGGTGTTTGGCTTTTGATCCATTTGAGCGTCATCCTTTTTTTCTCCGGAAGGCTTCTTTAGGGCCTCAAACTCAGCGACAGTAACATTATGCCGACAGTCAGGACATCTCTGAAGAGAACCACAATATATTCAATTAGCGACAACGAAGTTTAAGAATTGTGAACTACCTCGTCTCGATCTAGCCATTCTTCAATGCACGTCGCATGGAAAATATGATTACACATTGGGATTTCTCTCACTTCTGATTGAGCTGTAAACTCCTCCAAGCAAATAACACAAGCACTGCATTCAACCATCCAATTAGTGGAATATTTTAGATGCTAATTACCTCGATTGATACTTATTTAAAGAGTGGTCATATGAACTTTTTGGTAAGTATTGATCGAACTCTTCTGTCGTTAGAGTTTGTCTGAGTGTCTTTTTGGGCTCCTTTATTTTAAATTAATGGATTAATAATAGGAGTTGTTTGATTTACAATTGTTTGGATATGAGGCAGAACTTCGGTTCCTCTCCTTCTCCTACCTTATGTGTCATTAACTATTATTCCGAGTCAATTGAAAAAAAAATTTACATAAGTAGCACCAACGGATGAGAATTGTCACCAATCCTGAAAGAAATAGCAAGGAAATGACTACTTCTAGCATGACAAGAACAGGATTTGTTGGGTCAGTTTCAGAGCTACCATCGAATGACATTCCGCCCATGGCGAATTTTTTCTAATTTATTTTGGTTTTTTCAATTCTTTTTTCGATCTTTTCTGGTATTTTGGATATACATATCAAGCAAGAATCACTGATAGATAAATAAATTTTAATTCTTGAAGATCCATACAAACTTGAGGGTTAATGTGTGGGTTTATTCATTTGGATATTCGTGAGTGACTCTTTGTTAAATTTTTTAGTTTGAAGGACATAAATAGCAACGAGCTTTAACTTCCGAAGGGTTACAAACAGAAGCATATATATACATACATACGGCACAGATGAACGTTGGGAACATTTTCTTAGTAGTAGTACTCTCGTCAGGTTTTACTAAAATCTTTACACAGCATTCCATCACCAAAGTTCTTCTATTGATTTTTAACTCGCAATATTTCTTCCTGGTGGCTCAATGTTCTTAATAGATCCGCGATTTTCTTCATGAATGAAGTAGGTCTGTTTCCAAAAGCTTGAAGAAGAGGTAGAATGCAGCTGGGTTACTCATTAGTTTGAGAGATTTCCAAACAAACCTCTTCATCTGAATCTAGAAGTCTCATCTTGAGCACAACGGAAACTGTCTGAAGCATTTGCACCTCATCTACTTCATTGTTTTTCCCTGTTCGTTGTGAACCAACACATTATCTTAAAAAAAGCCGTTTAATCAAAGTGATAGGATTGCTCTCAAGGAGACGAAAATCCAACAATGATAGCATTTTCGCTTCTTAAAAGGCATCACTTAGGTTTTGCTTTTATTAACAGGACGAATTCTCCGACAGAATTTACAAACTTTTTCTCAAGATAAATATGGCCACTTGAATTCAACGCTAAATAGCTCTGATGGAGACGATTTTCAGGCTTTACTATCTCCGAAAAACATGCAAATTTCTCTGGTTTGTAGCCTCAATTGCATGATTTTCGAACTGAACTTATGAAAACTCTACCAAGAAAGAGCAAATTATACCTTACACTCCGTTTTATTTTATTCGAGATCTCGATTCAGATGAATTATTTCATTAAGCTTCCAAAACATCCTGAAGGGCCTTGTTAAGTATACTCATGTGATTTGGAGTTTCTACTGGTAATCTGACGATAGCAACCGCGTTAGTTAAAAAATTGTATGTTATATTTGTGTATGGCCAACCGAAATCTATATTTTTGTATTTATTCTGATTCAACGGTATTGTCTTATGAACTTTATTAGCGATTTTGAAGAGTATGAAAATTCATTGATTCATTAAAACTTTCGATAAATTTTTAACTCAACTTTTTGCTCTTCCTGGGTAGTCTCATACCTTGAGAGATTTGGACCGTATAGTAAGCTTTCTCTCTTTCTTGCTTCTTCTGATCGCAACCTACGCTCCAGTGTTCTGCGCTGGCAGCAATAAAGTCCTAGTGCAATACAGAGTAGTCGAAGAATAATTGCGCAGCGTTTTCTTTATTCCCTCCTTTGATGCTTCTTCCTGCACCTTAGGATATTAGTTTTATTTATTTGGCTTGCAGTCTAGATAATTGTATGATCCGATACAAGCCTGTGAAGGGAGGCTAGAGAGAAAGAAATATGAAGGATAATTTGTGATTGATTGATGGATTTCAGTCGAATCAAAGAAAAATGAATAAACTTGTGGTAAGTCCTTTGGGCAGTTTTGTTCAAATAATGTTCAGCATATAATAAAATGAGTTAGTTAGAGAAAAACGTGTAAAATAATTTTGGTGGAGATAGCATGAAGGTAGATTACAGGTGAAAAAATAAATTATGACAGCATGAATTTCCGGCTTCCCTCTACTCACAACTCCTCCAAGTACTAATAGTAACTCAAGAAAGGTAAATCCGCTGGAAGGCCAGGCATCGAGAAGAAGGCCAACTCGGACGTTGGTAAGGGTTTCATTATATTGTTGTCTGTTGTCGTAAAGGAGTTCCGAGAGTCCTGTTGATGTCCGTGCAGACTTCACCAAACCATTTCTTGTCGGTAGCATAAGCGGAGCAATTGTAGTAGCTCTTCTTATAGTTGCCGACTATTGTTGGGAAAACTGTTCCTCTACTCACATCTATAACAAAATTCGTGAGTGCGTTATTATCAGCCAAAACAGCAAAGAGTTGGTTGCTGCCAAGAGATTCACCCCAAACAAGAGAAAGACTTTCAGGAAAATAATCACCGGTAGCCACTGTGAATTCAAGAGATCCACGAGCTCCAGAACCAACTTGGAAGTTGGTGATGTTGAACTTTCCTTCAGAACAGTGGTATATAACATAAACAGTCTTTCCGATCATGGCAAGCCTAGCAAAGGTAGGAGTGAAACTTTGGTTGGCGTTGGAAGAGAGTGCAAATCGTGGAATAGTAACACCATTAGTGAGTGAGACTTGATAAACTCTAAGTTGTGGGATATTTGTCTCATTATCACGATCGAAAGAGATTACGTAGTTATTGCAGAAGAAGGTGTATATAGGAGCCCTTAAGTTAGCATTCCCATTGGCCCTAATGTTGAGGAGCCTTAGAGTCTGATTTTCTATACCAAATGGCCCAGTTCTGAGCAGAGGTGTTTCCGGTATTGACAGTGAGGTTTTGAGAGATGAGGTAGATGTCACCAGAAGTGATACTGTCTAGCCTGAGGGACGTCATGTTTGTGAAATTGAAATCGTTGTTCTCAGCAACTGGGATAGGAGCCTTAGCATAGTTGTTTGTGGAATATGCACCCAAAGTCGGGGTTAGATAGAGCGATAGGATAACTGCTATGATAAAATTTTGCATCTTCATGGGAATTTTTAGTTCTCCCTTCTTCCTTATTCAATTTTAAAAGTTTATTAATCCTATACCAAATTTTATAATCGATGTTCAGCGCGTATTTTTCTATACACACATATGATATCAGAAATTGTGATTTATGTTATTATTACCAAGAATAAATATTACGTAACACGTGGGATACTTTAAGCCGCGCTTCTAAGAAAAAATTCAGATCGAGTGATTTCAAGTGAGACATCTCCTATGTATTGAGAAGTACACTAAACGAATTAGAGCCGATACAATTCATTATTTCAAAATTGCAAGCCCAATATTTGGAAGAGACCCAAATGTAAATCATCAGTAGAGAATGTCCGATTTAAATAGAAACTGTATTCTTTTCCCCTAGCAAAACTTTCTTTAAATTTATTTCAAGCGAATTGAAGTTTAGAATAAGAGTTTTTGAGAAGTAATAATCAATTATTGACAACTATTGTTTGAGTTTCAGATAAAATTTTATTAAAAATTAGTTCGGAGGAATCAACTCTTGAGTGCATTTTTCACAACGTTTTACGAACCTTTATAAATTTTTTTCTATGGGCAGCATAAACTGTACTGTACCTTATGAATACTTAGCTTAAGGTGGCGCTTCAACATCTGGTTCAACTGTAGATACCACACAGAGACGCTGACGACGAAGCAATAACTTCAAAGCAAACCAGCTTCACTCAAGCCGAGATTTGTTATCGAATTTAACTTATTCATTTAATAAATTTGAATACCATTATGATTTGTTTGCTCAAATGTCCAAAACAAAAGCTAATATCACTCGAAGTTTGGGTATTAGTCTATAAATGGTACTATTTTAAACCGAATTTTATTTGTGCCGAGATTAGTCTCATCAAATCTTCGAATCGCACCCTCCAGTTCCTCTTCAGAGCCGGAATACTTTGGATTCAATCTCAAATAAAGTTTTTTGACGTGATCACTGGATTTGGTGACAGGAGAAAGTGAATTAATTGCTGAAAGTACCTGGACATGACATCGCCCACGTCTTTGATAACGGTGATTTTCGATGTATTGGAGAAATCATTGAGAAGCGTCAAGTTATAAAAATCTTTTCGAGTTAGCTTGGATGGCGGAAACTCAATAGAAGGATCAGTAAACCATTGAAGAGTATGGAGATCTCGCTGACCCACCTCATCATGAACCTTTATATTGGCCTTTTCATTAAGCATAAAGAGGCCCTGAGAGGGAATGAACGGTTGATTGCAAGATTTCATTTGAGTCCAAATAATTTCCTCAAAATGTTAAATCTTTTCAAAATATCGCTAAAAAACTATTCCAACTTAATCTGGCTCATTAATGAGGGATGACTTAGAAATAAGACGTTTTTCACAAGCAAGAAATTAGAATAGTCTTTGGGAGAGTTGGGATGATAACTCTTAGGATTTGGTCACGATGATGAATGTCCAAAGAAAAGAAAATAAGTACTGATAGAAAACATGCCTGTAGTTATACTGGAATTCGAATATGAGTCAAGGAGTTTTCATTTTTTTTCACTCAAGAGACCAATATTAAGGAAAAAAGAAGCCAGATTCCACTTCATGATGCATCTCGAAAAAGCTCTCTCATTCATAGGTTAAGAATTTCTCTCGCATTTCGCAATGTGTTAAAAGTAAATTTACCTCTGCAGCCACAAAATCACAATGAGGCCAGATTCTCTAAATAATTAGATTTTTCAGTATGAACTCAGCTTACTTTACTTACTCTCAGCACAATCTATTTGCTTGTAAATAACATCAACTCTGAAAAAATTTACTGAATGGAAGCATTACGACTGGTGAATAATAAATTTCTCCACATATAATTCTGCCCTGAACATGTTTCACATTCTAAGTCCATGTTAGCTCAGATGCGCTTACTTGAATTTAAATTCATCCAACGAGAAACTAGCTTAATCAAGTAAATGGGCGTTTGTTAGTTTCATAAAATCAAAAAATAGAATTACATTACCATGCTAACACATTAACTTTATTTTGAATCCAGTTTTTATTACCGAATAAAACCAGAGCTAAAACTCATAAAATATTTCGCATTTCGCAGTTACCTTCAATGAGTTTGGCAGCCGGAAAACCCAGCCCAAAAATAAAGTTTCAAATGCCTGCTTTGCAACTCTCTGATACGGAGACCTCGAATGTCCAATCATTTTTATTAAACAGTCTCAGGTACAAATCTGACCTCTTCAATAAATTTTCGACACCTTCTCTAAACCTCTTTGCGGATGATTGCTTACTCCTTTTTATAGTGCTCAAAGCGATTCTCGAATTTGCGATAACACCATTTCATGCAAAAAACTGAATGCAGAGTCTGTGCATCTACAAACGGAGACAAAAAGTAATAAAAAAGTTTTAAGGTGATTAACCAGCCTCTTCCCCGTAGATTTCACGCCTCTTGCACTGGCAATTGAGAAACAGAGGCGAAAAGTAACCGAATTTGAAGCTAACCGCTCGCAAAGTAACGAAAATTGTTATCAATCGCATCCTCCGGTTCAATTGTCATCCCCGTCGAGACATAAAAGAGCAGAAAGCAATCGAGAGGAATCACTGGCGAGGGCCAAGAGAAAAGCGAAAGAATTACATCGTCTGGAAGCTGGAGTGAAAGGCTCGCATAAGAAAGTCAAGTCGACGGATGTATTATACAATTTCTTTAAGGACTACAACCTCTCGCCGCATTTGAGCAATCTATCTGAGAGCCAGTGTCGCTTGATTCATCCGCTAAACAACAATTTCTTACGGCCGTTAAATCCAAAAGAAGATCTTCAAAAGCAGTTTAATAGCATGCCTGAGGTTGTGGATAATGGGCAGACGAGGAACCTTTCCCGCAGTAATCAATTTGTTTTGCTATTTGAATTAACGAAATATATGATAGATAAGCAGAACAGTCTGGATAAGGCAGTGGCAAGAAGTCCCGATTATGAGAAAACGAAAAAATTCAGCAGTCCAAGAGCTGAGCAGATGGGAAATAAGGGTAAGCCATATGAAGAGCAAAAGGTATCAAAAGATGAGAAAGTAATTAAGAAAAGTCAGGAGAAGATTGAAAGCCCGAAACTCCTTGAGAATAATAGATTGATTTCTAATCCTTACAAAAAGAAATCGTTGCTTGATGGACCCTATGCCTGGGGAGTTGACCAGAGGAAATTCGCTGCATTGTTAAAGAAGCAACTCAAAGAAGGGCAGGGTCAGAAAAAAAAGAGGCAGCTTGATGCTCAAGACAAGCCTAAGGTTGCTGGAAAAACTGAAAAATCCATTGAGCGACTGATTCAATCTAAAATGGAGCAAATTAGTAAAGGAAAACAGGAGCATATGATCCAAAAGCATCCTAGTGATACTTCGTCAGGGCTAAGGAGTAATAGGACAAATTCCGCCAAAGTTCACAGTAGCACACCACCAAAGAGCAAAACTCCACAGAAATCCCTTGATGTCGTGAAAAACCTACGGAAAAAGGTGACCAAGGGCACTACTCAAACTAAAGAAGAAGAAAACTACGAGAATTTGTTCAATGAGTTCACGAGGCTTATTAAAAAACAAAAGAAAAGTCCCAAGCAAGATAGGAGGCCTGAAAAACTTGACAAAGCTTCCAATAAAGCAAAAGAGTCAGCGGCACAGATCCAGAATAAAAACGGTGATGCCTACAATCAGGGAAAGCATCATTCGGAAGATCATATTGAGCTTGAATCGAAAAAACCTGAGCGAAAGAAAAATTTATTAGCGAAATCCCCCCAACATAAATTAACATCACCCAAGGAAGCGAAACACTCTTCGCCTCAATATTTTCCTCGAAAAAAGCCAACTTTGACTTATGAAGAACAAAAGCATGCGAATCCAACACGCTATAAGAATCAAGAGAAAGGTAGTCATGACACAACTAATGCACGTAAAAATAATAAAGGAGATAATAAAGCTGAATTGAGGAGACGAAGATCGCCTAAAAATAAAGAGCAAATAACATTTGAAGGTTCGCATAGCCAAGTCGTCCACAACAGCAAAAGTGTAGAAATCAGCAGCTCAACAATGAATGATATCCGAAATCAACTGCAGGAGGGCGCTCATAATAGTGATCTCCAGAGGGCTATGACACAGCAGAATTCGCAAGGCGATTCGTTCGATGAATATCCAAGTTATCGAGTGAACGATGCTAATCCTAGGCAACAAAGCGATTATTTGAGATATCTCCAGGAGGGTGAAGATATGGATGCCGCGGAAATCCAGGAGGCGGCAGCTACGTTTATTCAAAAGCATTTTAGAGGGTATTTCACCAGGAAAGTGCTGAAAAAGTATTTTAGTGAGATGATCGGCAGCAATAACGTGGCTGATAGTAGCCAGCAGGAGGGAGAAGCTGAAAACAATGAGATTGAGTATATTGATTATGGGGTGGATGAAGAGGGAAGACGTGTTCTTCTCGGTCCTAATGGACAAGTCCTCCTGGTTGACCACGAAGGAAACGTATTTGAAATGATGGAAGTTGAGGTAGGAGAAGACGATCAGCTCGAAAACAACGAGAATCATGAGAATCAGGACCTTCCCTTTGAGATGAAGGACAGCATTAACCAGCAGAGCCAGAATCCAAATCTTATGCACATAGTCGATGGATCTGGAACTGAATTTTCGGATGAGATAGATCAATTCGAGCACAAAGGAGGCGATTCAGTTGAAAATAATCAAGGTGATGGCTGTGAGTACGAAGCCAGCCCCGAGAAGCTTTCTGAAGGAAACAGGAAGTTGGAAGCTTGGAGACAGCAGTTTGGAGAACGCTTCAGACAGAGCGAGTTTTCGAAAAGCATCGAAGAAGAGAACGAGTCGAGTTCATCACGGGTGTGCGCGAATGACCACAACGAAGAAAACGAAAATGAAGTTCAGCCGATTGAAAGCCAGGAGGAGGAGCAGCAAAGAAAATTACAGGAGGAATTCTTCAAGCAGATGTATGAAAAAACATTGGCTGCATCAGACCACGTTCACCAGAATATAGATATAATCGGCGAAGACATCGAGGAGGTGGACTCCATTGACGAGGAAGAGGAGGGAATTGTAGATCCCAATATCGGTCCGCAGTTTAGCAACTACCCACATCCCAGTCCTTTAAAAGGAGAGGCTCAAGCTGAGAAAAGTCATGAGGAAGTCATTGGAGGCGAGTCAGCGATGTTGAAAGACGCTGAACAGAAATCTTTTTCTGAGCAGCCCACTGAAAAATCAATCCCTCACCCTCGAGACGATTTAATCTATGTAGTTGAACCTATAACTGAAATAGAGAATGCTTGCGTCTGCGAAGATGAAAGAAAAGATAATATTTCCAACCATGCTGAAGAGAGCAAAGGTAAAATATAATGAATTTTACAAGGAATTAATATTTGTTTAGAGAGAAACGAAGTAGCCCATCTTGTCAGGACACATATGAACGATTCTAACGAGCATGTGACTCTGTCTCAAAGCGTAAGATTTCCTGAATTGTAGATTTCTTATTCTATTTTGCGCAGGATTTTGAGAAGTTTAAAGAAGAAGAGACATCACGATGGAATCAGATTATCAATCAACTAAACCTCCTGGAAAGTCTTGATTCAAACCTGAATCCCGATGCTAAAGCACTGCTCATGAATCTACGAGCGCAATTGGAAGAAAATAAAAAAGCCTTGCAGGCAAAGTTTAATGAGCAGCAGCTCGCAAATTCTTCACTTTCTGTGAGAAAGAGCAAGGACGACCAGCCCGATTCACTTATTCAAAGCACAGATGGTAAGACAGTAACTAAAGGATCATGGCTAACTCAATTTATAGCAGTGCTGCTAGCTTCACCAGAGAGCAATCATCAAAGCACACAAAACCAAACCATAATAACTCCACGTACTCTGACTAAAAAGCCATTGGAAATCGACACAGAGGCCATTAATCTTCAACATTTCGGCGATGAAAACCAAAAGCAGAAGTCTGTTGAACCCACGCCAGTTTCAAGCAAAAGCGAGATACTCGAAAGCAGCTTGAACCTCTCTCAGATGAGGCTCGTTATGGGCTCGGAGCAGATTGTGAGAGAAAACTCTACTAAAGTCTTTTGTCAGCCTGGTTTCTTCTCTCCTCAGTAAAATCCTTTTGTTGTTCCATAGTCTCAATTGAAATTTGCAAATCTAGCTCAAAAGACCTAACATTGTCAGTCGAAAGCAAGCCTGAAGTCCCAGATCAGGAAACGAGTTTATTCTTAAGAAATCCTTTCAAAGAGTTCACGCAAAGGAAATTCCAGGAACTACTCCAGCATGCTAACATGGAGAGGTTGATTAAAATGAGAGAGCAAGCATTAGAAGCGCGACACCAGACACAGGTTGATTACATGAATAAAATGCTTGAAACCAAACGGTTCTCGCCGAATACGTTCAATACGAAGAAGATTGAATTGGAGAAATGGGTGTCTAAAGAAAAGAAGCAGATCCAGAAAAGCAAAAAGGACATTGAGAAAGGATGGGTGAGGTTCAATGAGGCTCTCAAAAAGGTATTCATTTCTTTGTTTCTAAAGGAGTGCTAAAAAATGTATGCTTTTAGACTGAAAGAGATTTATTATTCATGAAAAAAGTCGCTGGGACAAGTCCTGAAGGAAAGGCGCAGAGCTTGAGTGATATGAGCATGAGGAACTCGCTAACTGATGAGGAGGGAGACGCGAATAGATCAAAACGACGTTTGTTCAAAAGCGATGGGGAATCAGATGAGAATAGCGTGAATTTCAGCCGAGAAGGAGATTTGAATAGATCTGCGAATAGCAATATGAACACGATAAAAATAATAGATAAATTTGAGTTTGGAGGCGATGAAACTAGTAATCCGGTACTGAGCCTCCCAAATGAAGTCTATTCAGGAAAGAACAAAGGAAAGCAGAATCGATATCTGAATTTATCAGATGATGATCCTATACAAGCAGATACCGATTCGCCTCTAGAGCCGCCTAAAGGACTCAATGATAATAAGAAATCACCACAACTGTTGAAGTTGCCTGAAGACAACGGAAATAATGGACAGCTATGGAGCGGAGAAGAGGTATTATCCTCACACTATAACTCCTATCTATTAACACGCTTACTACTTTAGATGAATAGCTCAACTGAGAGCAATAGCAATCCTAAAAAGGACAGCCCTGAAAATAACGAAGTTGCTTCTCATCCTTTGAAGCTAAGTGATAATTGCGACGAAATCGAAGAGGAGCATCATGGGGGTGATATGAGCCCTAAGACCAACAGACATCAAAAAATCACTAATGGCTTGAGCTTCGGTGGCTGTAAGCAAACTTTTTCAATTAGGAGAGAAATCATCATGTTTTAACAGTCACAGGTTTTGGTAACCAAGAAACGAATGGTGTAAACCATGATGAAGAAGAGGTCCATGGCGAACATCAGGAAATAGATCATCATGGTCATGATTCGACACCTAGGGCGGGTGGACGTAATGGGGGTTTTGGTGGTTTTGGTGGATTTGGTGGATTTGGTGGATTTAGCAGCTTTGGAGGTAATTTGGTTGTAAGATTGTCCATCATTTAAACGCTATTCTATAGATCACTTCGAGAGTGTCCAGCCTGTGAAAGGTCCCTCAATACAGATTCCAGTGCAAGAAGAGCAGTGCTCGTCTTTACCTCTAAACAAAGTTGATTCGAACGAATCTCAAGAAGAAAACTCCTCAATGATACCGAAATTAAGTTTTGGTGAATGTAAGAAGAAATTTTTATGCACCCAAATATGAAACTTATACTCCACAGCAACACAAGAAGAAGAGCAAGAAGCAAAACCGTTGACGTTATCTTGTCGCTTAGATTTAAGTCAAGTTGAAGACTCGAAAGGCTACCAGCCCGCAACTCATAAAGCAATCGAAAAGATCATGATGCTGCAAAAAAGACAGGAAGAACTAGGTAGCGTCGCGTATTATTGTTCATTATTAAAGCCTCTTTTATCTAGAACGAGCAAAGAACAAGGAAAAAGGTATCAAATGTGATAAAGAAGTCGTGTTGAGCTATTTGGAACTTATTTGTAAAAACATATTGGGTAAAGCGCTCTCTCCTCTTTCAATTCTTCAATTCTTTTCGCGCAGATTCTTACACAGAAGAGTTCCTCGATAGTATCAATGTGCCATTATATCATTCGCCTGAAGAAAAGCTTGCGAGTTTACAAGCATATAATGCTAACCCAAACCAATTGTCGCTTGAAGCTAACCGCAAAGAGCAACTGCCCTCGATATTATCCGAGGATTTATACAATCGAGTCGAAGAAGAATTCAATGTAAGTTTGCCTGTCAATATGAAAATCTGATTTGAGTAGGCAAAGTCGAGAGATATAAAGCATGAGGAGATAATTGAAATGGAGAAGTTTCATAATAAAGCGATATTCGATGCTTTCAATGAAGCGCTAAACGCTCATCGTCCATATGGGCTTAAAGGCGTTCCTTACCTGTGGAGATCGCAGCAAAATTGCAAGAATCAAATCGTTGGAGAGAGTGATATTGGCAAAATATTAAAACAAGCTCAAGAAAGAGTTGTTGATTGGTATGGTAGTGCTTGTGGATTTCTTGGTACAAGCATCGAAGTGCCTGGACAAGGCATTGTTACCTTGAATGAAGAGCAGTTGGAGCGCTATAAAGAAGAAAATTTAATGAAAACGATATCGAAAGAGGTAACAACAATTTATTTGCTGAATCGAGATGTTTCATCGTGCTTCATTTTCAATTTAGATTGGCGAGTTGGAAGATAGATGGGTCTGCTACGATGACGAAGAAACAGAGATACAGATTGAGGTTGCTGATATCGTGTTCGAGGCATTGGCGTTGGAAACCGCTGAGATTCTTCTCAGTATGAGACAGAATTTAAGAAAATAACAAAGATTGTAATTTTAAGGGTGATTTTTATTCCTTTTTTTTTTTCAATTCTCTACGTATGAACTTATAGAACAAAAACTGCAATAAGTCCTCTATATATCTACATCTTATTTCTCTCTGTGTGTGTGAGCGCTTTTATTTTTTTTTCAATATGACATGTCCTTTAAAATTACCTGTGCTCAAAGGTGCCAATGCAGTTGTAAGCCAATTGTTAAATGAATATCCCATGCTGACTCTACAGGCGTTAATGAAATCTAAAGAGAAAAATTATATTAGCTTGAGCATGTTCCGATACTCGAATGAATTTTTATCCTCAAGACTCACACCTATTATTCAACAAAAACTGACATTCATAAGCAATATGAAAACGAAATGTCTACACGAACATCTTTGAAAGCAGCTTTTCCATAAAATATAAATCACCCTCATTTAGAAAGTGACTCCGCCTCTGATTAAGTACTCATGCCTTTCTGAGTGAACTCTCTTTCTTCTCTGTATTCAAAATAAAAACACGAATACCCATGAAGTTCATAAACCGGTGATTCTTGAATCAATTTTTATGTAAAACATAACGTAAAATCGCTCCCAGAAAGGGCAACCTGCTGAGAGCTGGATTTCTTTAGATATTCTATAGAAGAACTTGACCACATCTACCCCACATAATCAAAATATTCGGACTCAATAAACACTTTTTTCATGCACAATTGAAGCAAGCAAATTGTTTGTCTCTTGGTCTCTAACAAGCATTTCAGAGTTGATCACAGCATGGTTGCCAAACATAACCCATCGATTGGATAACATTAAGTAGAATCTCAGACTTCAGTAAGAAGATCTCAACTTTCTAAATTTGCTCTTCGTTAAAATTTAAGATACTTAATCTGATTCTTGGTTTCTGAATCACTGCTCTAAATTTTTTCTTTTTGTTGTAGGTGCCCTATAAATTTGTTCCGACTTAATTTCTAAAGACTCATAAATAAAAATTCAATCCAAGGAAAGTCGAGAGCCACAGATGGAGGGCCCTCTTTTCAAAGGAAATGAGGAGGATTCTTCGGTCTTGCTGAAACTGAAGAATCAAGAATATACCGTTGAGATTAGAGAAAAAAAGAAAAGAGAGACTCTAAATCTGAAAAGAATCAAAGTTATCGATTCAAAAACTCAGCCCGCTTCACCAGGCACGCTTCTCAAATCATCAGTAACCTTCCACTCAATTCTGACCTTACCAATTCTATTAAAATGATAGCTCGAAAGTATTGAAAATATATGCCAAGGACTAAATGAAGGGATTCGATTAAGCGATATGGCAAAGATAGTTTCAGAAATTCGAAACCTGCGAAATATTTTAACGACGTCACTACCGGATGCTCAGGACCAAGAGGAATTTGCAAATTTATGCGAAAAGGTTGGAATTGTGGCCAAATTATTAGAATTATGGAAGTCTCGATGCAATTTGAACAATGAATTGTGTGTTGAATCATCCTGGTGTCTGTGCAATCTCACTGCCATGAGTAGCGGGGTTATCGACGCTTGTGTGAAATTCCGGCTGGTGGAAATGATATTATCAATTATTACAGACACGGCAAACGAGATCAGAGACAATGTAAATACTAAATCTGCTGGAGAGGTGATTCTCTAACCGCATTATGTCTTAGTGTCTTTGGATCCTGGCTAATTTCTGTGGAGAATCGCTGGAAATCAGAGATCTGCTACTGAAGCAAGGTTTTTTGAAATTTCTGAAGAAGGTGATGAAAGAAAACGAAGGAGACAACTGCACGATGAAAGTTTCGGCTTGGCTGCTTTCGAACTTTGCGAGAGGAAAGCCTTATCCCGAGATCGCCCATGTAAACTGAGCACAACCTTATACATCAGACTGATAACTTTCTTTGTTGTAGTTCAAAATATTTTTTGAGATTCTTGGAAACAACATCAATTCAAAAGACGAGAAGCTTGTGCTCTACACTTTGATGACTCTCACCTATTTTACGGAGTATAACCAAGATATAAACATACCTGCAGTTTTTTCCATTGGAGTCACCGATAAGATTTGCCAGATGATTTCGAATTCGAAAAATGACGAGTTGAAGGCGCTGGCATTTAGATACTGTGGGAATATGACACTGGGAGACCAAAAAGTCACGGAGGTAAAAACTTTTGAGAGAAACTCGTTTAATTTTGAAGTAGTGTCTGCTAAATAATGGGATACTGCGAGCGCTGTATAACAAGCTCGAAGATAAAGATTCTGCAACCCGAAGTGAGGCTTTATGGGTCTTATCGAACCTATGCGTCGTTGATAACCAATGTGTGCTACAAAGAATAGTAGAGACAGGTGTCCTGGCGAAAGGAATTAAGCTTATCAAGACCGGGACTTATCAGAACAGAATCGATGCGACCTATTGTCTTCAGGTTCTGTTAGAAAAAGGGAGTTTTGAGCAGATTCGGCTCTTTTCAGAAGTCATCTGTATCGAGGATTTAATCGACAATCTGTCCAAGGTCTGGTCTGCCGATCTGATTAAAATAACGTTGGTATGTATTTGCAAAACTATCCACAGGGCTCAGATGTTCGCGTATCAACATAATTTGAAGTGCAGTACAAACGGAGTGAATCCATGTGTTAAAAAGCTGATAACTGCACACAACTATCATTACATTGAGGATCTGCTTGATTATCCCAATGAGGAAATACAAGAGCATATTAGGTTGCTTGTCGACGAGATTATTTCTCCTGCATTAGTTAAATTAGATTCATGTACTAAGATGTCTGAGTGAATGGTTATCGCTTGCTGTTCTTCCTTTGAATTCTGTATTTCTAGAGATTTTTCGTTCAGTTCTGCGTTTTGTTTCCAAAGAGCTCATTTAATGAAAATAATTCTTTGATGCTGCAGCTAGATCGGCTGTTCCTGCTGATAGCTGAAGCATAAAGCATCAAATAAGAGTGATTTTGTCGGTATTGTGAAAAATAATTTGCGTCACATGAGGGAGAGGGTTTTATCGCTGTAAGTACGTAAAACACAGGCAATTGATATTCAGATAAAGTCAGGAGTTTTATTTAGAATTTTAATCAATTCGCGAGGCAAACTATTTAAATAAACCTCAATGGATTCCACAAAGACGTCTCCCGACGGTTCATTTATTCTGCAGCTTACGAAAGTCAGATCTAGAGCAATGCTGATGCTCACTGGAGTGTTTTTCCTTTCTATAGCAATTACAGGCCTGGAACTTGGATACCGAAAGCTTTTTATTGATATTTCAGTTTATATCCTCCTCGCATTCGTAACTACAGACCCTCTTCTAAATTGTAAAACATGTCTTAGACAATCAACATCATCGTGAACAGCTTATTAGGGTACAATGCCCTGTTTTACTCCGATAGGATCCGAATGCAGATTTTCCGAAAATGGTAATTGTTGGTCTAAAGGTTTTTTTTTGACGATTCACAAAGGAACATCTTTTCCATCGCATTGTTCACGGCGATGATCATCTACCAGGAAATAACAGAAAATTTAGATACAACGTTAGAAGCGACGCTGACATCGAAGAGGATGGTTGTTCTCACAATTGTAGGGATTATCGCTGGGTGCATGCTGGTCATGGACATCGTATTGATCCAAGCGGTGAAACACATTGTGGCGCTTCAAGTGGGACAGAAGGAAGATCCTTCATTCAGAAAGGGTAAAAATGAGAGACTTTTTATTTGGTCTGATTGTAATCCTAGCGACATACGATAAAGCGTCATATGGCAATCAGTTGGAGAAGAGTTTAAAAACCAATATATATGATGAAAGTGGATACTGATATTTCTGCAAATTGCCATATTTTGCAGTAAGGGATATTCAGAATATAGGGATTTATTCAATGAGACTTCTGATATGTATTTTGCGAATAACAAATTTTTTGTATTGTATATTCGCTGGTTTAATGAAAAGTTATGCTGAATTTGGATGACAAAAGTTTCTCTTCCGAGTAGAATGGCCCTGTCATTGTTTGTGTACAAACAATTTTGTAGACTTATGAAACAATCAGTTGATTCATTTTATGTGTACTCCGCAACGTTAAGATCCTACTGTTGTTGAGTATTATGAGAATGAAAAGGCTATTATATTAATATTACTATCGATTTACAGCTGGTTGATCAAAGCAATAGCCATTAACTAGGTGAATTAGGGATAATTAAATAAGAAGGTGATTTCTAATGCAAAACTTTTTATTCGAATTCAATAGTTTAAGCCCTCAAGGCACAAATAGCTAGCTAATCAGTTAGATATGATGACCACTGAAAGTCCACAAATTTATTATTATTAAGAAGCATCGAATAGAAAAATTCCATTTTCCGAAAAATTCGAATAAATCTAAATCAAAGCCAAATCTTAGATTCTAATAAGAATTCAGACAATAATTTTCATTTCTTATCCTCAGCAAACTCCACCTCGTGTTCCATGATGCATAATATACAAATGAATCAACCAGCCTACGATTTTGAATATGGACCGTATCAGGCCAATTCTCTTTTAAAGGATTGCTCATTTCAAGTCCGCAGAGGATTCGTCCAGAAGGTCTACTCAATCATCACATGTCAGCTCTTCGCAACAGGTTTCCTGAGTTTCTATGCGATGATGACTACGGACGTTGGATTCGGACACTTTCTACGAACCAGTCCATGGACTCTCTGGCTTATGATGGCCATTAATTTCGTCACGATGCTCGTGGTGCTCTGCTTCAGGAACTTGTCTCGAACATACCCAAAGAATTATATCTATCTCGGTATTTTCACCTTCACTGAAGCTTGGATGGTTGCTTTCATCTGCGCTTGGTACCAACAGCAAGGATTGGCGGATATTGTTCTCATGGCTGTTTTTATGACCGCAGGGATGACTCTAGCCCTGACTCTATACGCGTTCAATACGGAGACAGATATTACGATGAAAGGCGGATCGCTTTTCGTGTTCGGATGCGCGATATTCCTCTTTTCGCTTTTTGAAATGATCTCTCGGAGTCCCACTTATCACATCCTCGTTTCAGTTGGAGTAATAACCCTCTATGGATTCTACCTCATTTACGACACACAACTCATTACTGGAGGTAAATCGCATGAACTGAGCATCGACGATTATATTTTAGCCTCGATGATGATATATATTGATATAATTGTAATATTTTTAAGGATTCTCAAGATTTTAACTCTTATAATGAAGAAAGACCGACAGTGAGTCAACAAAATCATTATATCCCCGAGCTTATAATATTAAGAAATTAAAAATTAAATCGTTGCATATTCTTATAAATGAGCGATGGACTACTGGGATCATAATCCATAACTAAACCATTGATTTACTTTTACATAGCCTTGTTTGTGAATGACACTCATTGAATGATCGAAAAATAATGCTTAGTGAAAAATTATGTTCGAGATTTTCCTCCACTTCCCTATACAACTGAGCTCATAGACTCTAAATAAACTGTCCGAGAGAAAAGCATTCTTCGTATGGTGTAGCGAGCATTCATATCTACGGATTCTCTATTGCATGCATGCAGCAAAACGTCAATAAAATTAAGCTGCATTAATGATAAAAGCAATAAAAAAAACAACGATCAAATTATCTGAAATTTAACTCTCGTTTAGTTGGAATCCAATTATAATATTTTCTTCAATTCCTTTGCCGATGTCTAAAGCAGAGCTTTTTGCTAAATATCTGGAAGAAATTGGGCTTTTAGCTGCCGATGATTCTCCATTCCTAATAGAAAGGTTCGAATCCTCTTCGGAAGACAAAAGCGTAATTTTCGAACTCTCAAACTACGTCCAACAACTGAGCACGGCCTCACAATACGACCTATCCTCCAGAATTTATCAAATATGGATGCGGACCAAGTATATTCCCATGCTCTCTTCTCAACTGCAGGACGCATTACAAGTCGTA